>ERZ791802.494-NODE-494-length-40016-cov-4.101624_pt1 | contig 40016 bp, 29 predicted proteins | sample MGYA00510308_ERZ791802 | MGnify/ENA primary metagenome ERZ791802 (study PRJEB30046, sample SAMN00792028) | human gut metagenome | study: EMG produced TPA metagenomics assembly of the A metagenome-wide association study of gut microbiota in type 2...
CCTGCTTGCGGGCATCCAGGGCGGCCAGCCGCGCCGTGCGCTCGGCCTTGGCTTTCTCACTGGCCTTACGCTGGGCGGCGTCCATCTCCAGGATCGCCTGCATCAGATCGTTCACATCTTTCATCCCATGCACCTCATTTCTGGAATTGGGATTTTTCCGGGTTTCGTCCCGTATTATAGCACTTTCACTAAAGATGACAACCCTTTTTTGTGCAGTTTTATTAGTACAAATTTAACAATGTGTCTCTGCGTTTTGCTTTTTCTTGATGCAGCGCAATCCTGCGCCAAACACCGTGCGCACCAACGGGCCGGCAGCTGCCAGCTGCCACAGGAACGCAGCGGGGTAGTTCAGCATGGTGGTCTGCACCCAGATGGCCACAAAGTTAGCGTTGTGGCTGTCCTTGAACAGCAACGTGGCGAAAAAGCTCATCAGCGGGCACATCATCCAGGCCGACAGGCAGGAGATGGCCATGATCAGAAACACCTGCTTATCCTTGCCGGGGGTGAACCAGCCCGTAGCAATGCGCATGGCTGCGGGGCCCACCAGAAATGTATCCAGCAAAAAGGCAATTACCCCCATGATGGGCAGTTCACTGAAAGCAGCCAAAAAGATAAAGTTCTGCATCCCGCCCACATCCAAAGCGATATTGTAGCAGACCATGCCATAGACCATGACACAGACCATCATGACGGTGTAGACGATTTCCTGTTTTTTCGTTTGCGGCATACTTGATTACTCCTCTATTATAAAAAGTAGATACGGTTTTTCCAAAAGCAAAACAGCCGCCGGGGTGTCGCTCAACTCGTTGCGACGCCCTGGAGGCTGTTGTCTCACTGCGTTGGAAAGTGAAGCAAGTATACCGCAAATGTACGCGCCGTGTAATACCCTTTTTCAGGATTCTGCGTTTTGTACAAAAGTTATCGCCGTCTGTGGACAAGCGGTTGGGCAGTTCCCTGCCTTCCGTTTATTTTTTGGTACAGCTTGTGTATTTTGTTTTTTGCGGCTTTACACTGCGCGGCCGCCGCGCTATAATGGGCAGCGTACCTGTTGTATATATAAAAGGGTAAGAGGGGTTATCCATGGCACACAAAGTATGGCATCACCACGGGCAGATGAGCGAAGCTTTCCGCACCGTGATGTTTCTTTCCGCATCCGGCGGCTTACAGGATGCCTACACCTATATCGGGCGCGGCAAAGTGTTTGCCAACGCCCAGACCGGCAACATCGTGCTGATGAGCCAGGCTGCCTTTGACGGGGACCTGGCGCGGGTGCTGCACTATCTGGTGCCGCTGCTCTCCTTTGCGCTGGGCGTGGCAGTGGCCGAGGCCATCCATATCCGCTACCGCGAGGCCAAGCGCCTGCACTGGCGGCAGCTGGTGCTGGTGGTGGAAATTCTGCTTCTGTTCGGGGTAGGGTTCCTGCCCAACACGCTGGATCTGGCCGCCAACGCGCTGGTTTCGTTTGCCTGTGCCATGCAGGTACAGGCCTTCCGCAAGGTGCACGGCTACCCGTTTGCCAGCACCATGTGCATCGGCAATATGCGCAGCGGCATGGAATCGCTGGTGGTGTACTTCCACCTGCACGACCGCAAGATCCTGTACAAGGCACTGCACTACTTCGGCGTGATTCTGCTGTTTGCCATTGGTGCCGGTGTAGGTGCCCACTGTGTTGCCGTATTTGGCAACAAGACCATCTGGTTCAGCTGTGCGTTGCTGCTGGTGAGCCTCTGCTTCATGTTCATCCAGGATGAAAAAGAAGCCTTGAAAGAAAAAGCATAAAATCTGCGCATAAAACGGCCCCCGCCGGGATAGATTCCTGGCGGGGGCCGTTTGCTATACGGGCTTGTATGTACTACATCTTGTGGTCTGCGAAGATTGGATCATCCTGCCACAGCACCACATGACCGGCAGCGCGGGTGCGGTTCATATCAATGATGCGCTGATTGCTGGAGCCGCGGAACCGCAGGCTGATGTCGTACTTGTCCTGCACGAAGTCGCCGTCCACGAGCACATCTATATATTGTAGGAACTCGTCGGTCACCTCGCAGCGGCCGCAGCCGGGCCGCAAAATTTCCTGCTCAAAATGGTTGCCGGTATAGCACCATATTGTCTTGTTGGGGTACAGCGCCTTGACGTTTTTGACGAAGGGCAGCAGTTCCCGCTGGTTTTCCGGCTCGAACGGCTCGCCGCCCAGCAGCGAAAGGCCGTTGATGTAGCCCGGAGCCAGGCTTTCTAAAATTTTGTTGCGGACCTCTTTGGTAAAAGGCTCGCCATAGTTAAAATCCCACGCCACAGCGTTAAAGCAATTGGGGCAGTGGCGGCGGCAGCCCGAAACAAACAGGCTGGTGCGCACCCCCTCGCCGTTGGCGATGTCACAGTATTTGATGGTTGCATAGTTCATGGGGCAAGGCTCTCCTTATAAACGGCACATGCAGTATCGTCTCAATATCTTGTGTTTTTGTGCCAGGGTGATTCAATATCTGCTAACAGTATACCAGCTTATGCCGCCCACTGCAAGCCCCACCCCGACGCAGAGCGCGCGATATTTCGCGCTGCATCGACGCAAATCATGTCAATTAGCAACATCTCCCCAAAATAGCCAAAAAAACAGACTTATTTTCTACGCGGTTGTAGCCGCGGCATTTTCATCGTTGGAACGTTCGAAATGCAATATTTTGTCGTGTCGAAATTTAGCACCACTATATATAGTGGTTTTCTCCCTTGACTTTTTTCCCCCGCTGCGATAAGATAGATTTGCTCGCCAAACGGAGTTTGTACGTTTGGAACTTGTGTACAGTTTGTATATTTCAGATAGATCAGTGTTAGGAGTGTCAGCATGAAAATCATCAAACGCAACGGCAGTGAGGCCGTCTTCGACATTACAAAAATTATTGCAGCCATTACCAAGGCCAACCATGTCGTACCGGAAAGCCAGCGTTTGACCAAAGAGCAGATCATCGAGATCAGCGACCATGTGCAGACCAGCTGCCTGTCCCGCGGCCACGCCATGAACGTGGAGGAGATCCAGGACCTGGTCGAGGATGAGATCATGCAGACCGGCGCCTTTGAGGTTGCCCGTAAATATATCACCTACCGCTATGTGCAGAGCCTGAAGCGCACCCACAACACGACGGATGACAAGATCCTCTCCCTCATCGAGTGCAATAACGAGGAAGTCAAGCAGGAGAACTCCAACAAGAACCCCACCGTCAACAGCGTGCAGCGCGACTACATGGCCGGCGAAGTCAGCAAGGACTTGACCATGCGTATGCTGCTGCCCCCGGAGATCGTCAAGGCCCATGAGGAAGGCATCATCCACTTCCACGATGCCGACTACTACGCCCAGCACATGCACAACTGCGACCTGGTCAATCTGGACGACATGCTGCAGAACGGCACCGTCATCAGCGGCACGCTGATTGAGAAGCCCCATTCCTTCTCCACCGCCTGCAACATTGCCACCCAGATCATCGCCCAGGTGGCGTCCAGCCAGTACGGCGGTCAGAGCATCAGCCTGACCCATCTGGCCCCCTTCGTGGACGTCAGCCGCAAGAAGATTCGCCGCGATGTCGAGGCCGAGATGCGCGATCTGGGCATCGATCCCGGCGAGGAGAAAATTTCTGAGATCGTGGAAAAGCGCCTGCGTGAGGAGATCAAGCGCGGCGTGCAGACCATCCAGTATCAGGTCGTCACCCTGATGACCACCAACGGCCAGGCCCCGTTCATCACCGTGTTCATGTACCTGAACGAGGCCGGCGACAACCAGCGCCTGAAGTCCGACCTGGCCATCGTCATTGAGGAAATGCTGCGCCAGCGTTACCAGGGCGTCAAGAACGAGGCCGGCGTCTGGATCACCCCCGCCTTCCCCAAGCTGATCTACGTGCTGGAGGATGACAATATCTACGAGGGCCAGCCCTACTACTACCTGACCAAGCTGGCTGCCAAGTGCACCGCCAAACGCATGGTACCTGACTACATCAGCGAAAAGAAGATGCTGGAGTACAAGGTGGACAAAAACGGCGAGGGTCATTGCTTCACCTGCATGGGCTGCCGCAGCTTCCTGACCCCCTACGTGGACGAGAACGGCAAGCCCAAGTATTACGGCCGCTTCAACCAGGGCGTTGTCACCATCAACCTGGTGGATGTGGCCCTGTCCAGCGGCGGCGACTTTGATAAGTTCTGGAAGATCTTTGACGAGCGCCTTGAGCTGTGCCACAAGGCCCTGATGTGCCGCCACAACCGCCTGAAGGGCACCCTGAGCGACGCCGCCCCCATTCTGTGGCAGTACGGCGCCCTGGCCCGCCTGAAGAAGGGCGAACCCATCGACAAGCTGCTGTACGGCGGTTACTCCACCATCAGCCTGGGTTACGCAGGCCTGTATGAGTGCTGCAAATATATGACCGGCAAAAGCCACACCGACCCCGCCGCCAAGCCCTTTGCCCTGCACGTAATGCAGCACATGAACGATGCCTGCACCAAGTGGAAAGAGCAGCACAACATCGATTTCAGCCTGTACGGCACGCCGCTGGAGTCCACCACCTACAAGTTTGCCAAGTGCCTGCAGAAGCGCTTCGGCCTGGTGCCCGGTATCACCGACCGCAACTATATCACCAACTCCTACCATGTCCATGTGACCGAGCCGATCGACGCTTTCACCAAGCTGAAGTTCGAGAGCGAGTTCCAGCGCCTGTCCCCGGGCGGCGCCATCAGCTACGTGGAAGTGCCCAACATGCAGGATAACCTTGAGGCTGTCATCAAGGTGATGCAGTTCATCTACGAGAACATCATGTACGCCGAGCTGAACACCAAGAGCGACTACTGCCAGGTGTGCGGCTACGACGGCGAGATCAGCATCGTGCAGGAGGACGGCAAGCTGGTTTGGGAGTGCCCCAAGTGCCACAACCGCGACCAGAACAAGCTGAACGTTGCCCGCCGCACCTGCGGCTACATCGGCACCCAGTTCTGGAACCAGGGCCGCACCGCCGAGATCAAGGACCGCGTGCTGCATCTGTAAACAGTATTTTTTGTAATTGTAAATCTACAATTATATCCTTAATAAGACAAAACAATCTTAATAAGCGTGTATTACCTTGCACACAAGAAATACAATTATAACCTTAATAAGGCGTTTTGGCTGAAAAGACCACTTACAATTATATCCTTAATGAGTAGCGATAATCTTAATAAGGAATTTTTGCTTACACAGTAAAAATACAATTATATCCTTAATAAGAGTACAACGAAAGCCACTTCCACCGTAATGGGTTGGAAGTGGCTTTCTCTTTTCAATTACAAAACAAGGAACCAATTCTGTTGAGCAGAAAGGGTTCCTTTTCATTTACTCGATAATGAACTTTACCATGTCAGATGTTTGCAGAGGTTTCTTTTTACTTTTTTGCTTTTTCGTTGGAGTTTCCTTTTCCGAATCCGTTAGCAGTTTCATCACTACACGGGTCAGCACTTTTTCGTCTGTTTCATCGGTTGAAATTAAGACTCTATCCACTGCTGCCGCAATTCTGTCCGAGGTGTAATCGGCAACAACCATTTCGATGTTGTGGATGATATTCCTTTTCAATGGGATTTTCTTCTCGTCTGCTTCTGCGCTTTCCATTATTTTTTCTGCAAAAGCTGTTTGCTTATGCTCCTGAAGCAGATTATCCAGCTTTCGGTCGGCTTCTTCAATAATCTTTTGGCGTTTCTTCTCGTTAAGAGGGTCATCAAGTTCATCCATGAGTTTCTGTATTCCGCGATAATGTCGCTTTGCGACTTTATTTATGTAATCCGCATCGATGGTTGGACGGCTTTTTGACGATATATAGTCGAGGTTAAGATACATACACAGACCTACTAACTGGTCAATAATGCCATGTGTATTCCTATATAGTGCCTCAAGCATATCATTTGTCATTTCGACCGGACTATCAAACCACTGGTACTTGAAAACGCGTTTTGCCAGAATGCTGAAATAGGTGCGATTTTCGCAATAGAGGTTGCCTGATATGATGTTTCCAAGTCTTCGGGCAGTACGAAGGTGGGTGAACATTTTCGAGTAAGCATCCTCTGTACCGACAACTGCAATAGCGACTTTCGTTCTATTGGTAAGCGTCATCAGCGATTCAAAGGAATTTTCTTTTGTGCTTTGGAAGTCAATCAACTGAATCTCATCGAGAATGATGATTCCAATAGCAAATATTTCAACCAATTCACGAACCTTCTCCGCTTTTTCGCCGAGAGAACGGCGTGATTCAATGAGCTTTTGATAAACGCTCGTTGTAATTCCCAATGCACGGTCTATGGCATTGCCAATGCTGGCATACAACGCTGAGAAGTTGCTGTTGGCAACGCAGTTGACTACAAGGTAAACAATCTGGGGATACCGACCATACTTGTCATCATGGTGCATGATGACCTGCGGATATTGGGAAAGCAAAATTTTTAATGACGAGCTCTTACCGCATCCGGAACAGCCGAGTAATGAAAAGCCCGCATTTGCGCTGCTAAAATTATCACCGACCAATTTATTGTGCTGTCCTTGTTTCACATCAGCTACGGTCACTTCCAACTTTGCCTGCTCATCAGCAATCGTGTAACGGTTCCGGTAGGACTCTTCCAACGCCAAACGGAAAGACTGCTCCAATTCTTTATGAAACGGCAGAGGCAATCGCAGCGACCGAAGCTGGCCCACCATATAAAGCCGCGTACTGTCTGGCAGATTCGACTCACGTTCGAAGTCATATGTCAGGATAGGCTTACTATATGCTTGTAGAATTTCCTGCTCTGTGCGCGGTGGAGGCAGTGCTTCAATATAGCGGTTTCCTCTATCAGAAGGAATCATTGCATGAGTATATTTTGCATCCACAAAAAGTGTATTTTTGAAGTCAATATTTGCATATTGATTTTCCCCCATGGGAATATCGGTATATTCGTATTTTGCCTTGCTGATTTTCTCCATCATTAGCATTCACGCTCCCTTAGTTAAACAGTGCCATGGCACTTTCCCAATCATTCTCGTCAATTCCAGCATCGAAATCACTTGGCTTGCCGCTCCAAGAAGTGTCTTCAAAGGTCGCAAGAGGTGTATGTGATTCTATGCTGCTTTCATTTGCTACACTTTGCTGCTCAATACGGCGATTCTTACGGATTTCCTTCGTATCATTGGTTTTATCCACGATATCTTTCGTACGCCCTTTAGCAGTATCAAGAACAGCCTTATTCAATTCTTTACGTGCCACCCGAAGCTGACGATTGTGTTCGTTCCCTGCCACATCCATCAAGTGTTTTTCTTTCCTCAGAGCTTGATATTCCGCATGAGTAAGCCCAGCATAGTCTCCATTTCCAGTCTTTTCATTATTCAATGATGCTGCAACAAGCTTACCATCTCGAAGATAATAGAGATTACTTATATCGCGCTCATCCATACGGCATTCAAATGGCACACGCTTTGTACCACTGACATACATCTTGTGAAGGAAGTCATCATCCTTATAGTTGATATAATAAAGGCCGTTGAAAGTAAGACCAACACGAGAAATGCGAGCATTAACCGGAGTAAGCAGCGAATAATAATACTGATTTTTATTTATGATTTTCTTAGGCATACCATTATTTTCTATACCGTACTCCCACAGTTTAAGCGGAATGGGCTGCACATTTCTGGAAAGCATATCCTTTGTCAAGGGATAGTTCTTCATGTAACGCTGGTTGTAGGTGATGACAAAATCCAAGAAAATCTTAGTGAAATCGTTGATATTAAGCGTGGCCTCTTGATGATGCATAGAGTCGTGCCGCTTCTCGATAAGGCCGATATTCTCCATATCAGGATTCTGCGCAGCATGCATCATATGAAAAAGCTGCTCTACACTGCCTTTCAAAGAACCTGTTCCGGCTGTAACCAGCTCACGCATAATTCCAAGCTCATTACAGATTTCCTTTACTCGCTTGCTGCGGTATTCAGCACCACGGTCGCAGCGGATGCGTTTGGGTAAATATCCTGACGGCCAGATGTTCTCCGTTATTGTCAATCCGTATTTTTTGCAATATTCCACCTTGTCATCTGCTAAATTCATAAGGCAGTTGGTAAAGCCGAGAACACTGTTATTATCGAACCCGATAGATACCGCAACAATCAACCGCGTATACAAATCCAGCATGACATACACAACTGGCCGTCCGACAACTCTCTTCGGGTCATCGGCTGAAACCAATGAAAGGTCAACTTCGACCTCATCCATCTCAACGCAATCCCACGGTCCGGTAACTCCTTTGAGGTTATCGCTGAGAAGAAGGCGCTTATTATTACGCTGTTCTTGACGGCTTGTTTTTATAGCATCAATTTCTTCCGGCATAATATGTTTTTGGCAATAATATGTAAACTGGCGAAGTGTGGGCCTTAGTGAAGCTGGAAGCAGCGCTTTTGTGACACCTTCACTGGTTTTTTGTAGTGTGCTGTAATATTTCATGCAAAGAAAATCATAAGCATCCTCGTAAGTTTTTGCTCTGCCTGATTTATAGTAATCCAACGCATCATTAAAATTTTCCTTAGTATTGTCGTCAACAAGGGTTCCGAAAGACAATCCGCCGGATGTCTTTCTTCCGGGTTTTCTGTTATAGTTCCAGTCTTTTCGAGCCGAGTCAGCCCTTCCATCTATAAGGCTGTACAAATCAGACCCGCTTTGTAGATAAACACGTATAATTCTCCACAGTGTCGGCCTTGACATATCCGATTCAGAAAGAATCTTCTCTAGTTCTGGCTTCGGTGACTTGCTGCTTAGTTTCAAATAGTCTGGTCCATAAGCAGCTTCTATTTTTTTGATGATACCGACGCAATAGTCAAATCTCTTCTTGACTGGTGGCGCAAGCATTCTTACATCATAAACACGCGGGGTTTCTTCTGTGACTTCTACAGCAAAAGTTTCTATGAGGGAGGCAACCACCCGAATATCATGCGAATACAAGTTCAACGTGTCGCAATTCATCTGGCATAATACAACTTGATTGCTTTTGATACAGATTATGCGATAGCGAGTAGACGTGTTTTTATCTGTCAGAATGTCACCGACATTGAATTTCGTCTCCATATTGCAATCTCCTTTTCATATATAGGCTTTAACTTTCGGATGCTTAGTATCGCGGATTCCATATTCACCGATACTTGCTTTGTTGCTATAAGATGTTTTAAAACTGAGGCATCATCATGTACAAATTTGGCATCATAAAATTCAACAACAAGACGAATATTATGATATAAAGTCATATTGATGTCACTCTTAAAAATCAACCTGAATTCGACATTCTGCTTTGTCCAATACATTTTTTCAAGAAAAAGCTTTTCCACTGTTCGCTTATTATTTAAAACCGCCTTAGAGGGTTTGAGGGAATAAGCAATTAGCCTTCCATCACGCATTGTTGCAAGCAAATCCGTAGTCATCGGATTTTTACCGGGATGCTGAATGCCTAATTTTCCTGAAATTTTAAAGGTCTGCTTCAAGTCCAGTGGATACTGTTCTCGAATATCAACGACATCATCGTCCCATCGAAGAATATGCCAAAGAGCACTCTCACCTTGCGACAAAAGTTCAACAGTTCTTCCTGTTTTCCAATCAATCGGATTGGAACAGGTTCCCAAAGAGTTTACTTCTCGCGCCTGAATATAAGGCTTATAGTCCTTTTCTGTTCCTGTTCCACGGCCTTCTTGTCGTTTGCGTTGGTCGCTTATCTGTTTCACGCTGCATCACTCCTTTACGTCTCCGCGTATGTATTTCCCTCGGTCTACCGTCAGCAGCAGGCCCTGCTTCCGCATCCGAATAATGACCTGCTTCAAAGTTTCCGGTGATAAATAGTCCTTACTCTGCTCGCGCAGAGCCTCACTTGTGATGACCTCCTTAGTAGAATAGTTTTCTTTTATCCAGTTCCAAAGTGTTTCCAGCTTGGTTACAGGCTTTCCGTCCACATTTAGGTGTGCCGCATGTTCCGGAAAGCAGTAGGTTCCCTTACGAATCCAAACAAGAGAGCCATCATCCTTTAGAGACTGTACTATTCGTTTGATTTCCGAATAGGCTAAGGTGCTGCGCCGTGTCATATCTTCCATTGCCATTTCGGAATCAGCAGTATAGTTCTCTCTCAACCACGACAAGAACACTTCACTTTTTCTTAATTTGAGAGGTTCTGCTGCTACGGGATGTTCACAAGGCAAAATTTCCGATGGTGTTGGCCGAAGCAATTCCTGTAAAGCATAGTAGCGCTCCATGCAGATTTCCTTTTTGGTTTCGTTGTCTAATAGCAGCGCCTGATTTTGAGTTTTCATTTTTATAAATTGGTATCGCCCGCAAGACCGTTCCGAGACGATTTCAGCAAAGCGTGGTATCGGGATGTCACGGCTACATTTAGAGCAGCGCTGCCCCCGCAGGAAGTGAGCCACCTTATATTCCTGTTCTGTACCGCAACGGTTATGCCGCAGGACCACCTTTGTGTCTTTATCGGAATACTCTCCGACAAGTTCGTATTCATCGCCAACCAATTCTTTGATTTCACGCTTAAAGGTTTCATTGTTCCGGATTGCAGGCTGGCAGACCTTACAGACAGGAACCTTCAAAAATTTTACATAACCAATTTCAAAGTTTCGTCCGCAGCCTTTGTGGTGGATTTGGACCCGTTCGGTTTTCGGGTCGTATTTCAGCAGTTCAAAATCGCCGTAAGATTGGATTTTGTCTTGCATTTCTTCAAATGTACGAGTAGATTCGCAGATGCAGCGGGCACCATCGTATACGAAGTCTCTGGCGGGTCGATTTATCGTTCTGCCGCACTTATGGCGGAGGATGATAGGCTGTTCCATTCCCTTGAATTTGCCCTCAACAGTATAATCGCCGTGGCCCGTCCAGCGAACCACCTTTTCATATTGCTGTTGTAACGACATCGCGCCATCACATACCGGGCATTGCCAGCCGTTCATAAAGCCAACCGGATTGATGCAGAAACGTGTTCCGCAGGAATGTTCAAATTCCATAATGTTGCGGTGATAAGGGCTGCAAGCAGTGTATCCCTCTGGCAATTGCAACGGAACTGTCGGCTTTTGCACTTGTTTACACGCAGAAATGAATTTGTCGGCCGTACCAAACAGAAACCAGCACAGCCTCATAAGGTCATCTATCGCAACATAATTCATGTCATACATCTGCACAAAAAGTCTACTCAGGCTGGAAACATAAACACCTGCATTTTTCAGTGCCGTATTCAATTTCGCATACTCGGATGCAGGTGCATAGAAGCCTTGGCACTTCACTTCCCGCAGAACAGCCGCCTTGGTGTTCTCGGCCGAAATATCTGGTGCTGCATCCAACAGCTCTTTTGCAAACACAGCAAAGTCTTGTTCCCACGAATTCTCTGTATTAGTACACGAAACTGACTGGGGCCTTGCTGAAAGTTCTGTACCAAATTTTCCCGTAAAACGACGTAAAATAGAGCCATGTTTATAGCAAACCTTAATGCTTGGCATCTGGTGGGCGCGATGATAGTACCAACCACCAGCAACTTCATCCTCTTTTTTGCATAGTGGGCAGAACCGAAGTTCTGAGGTGAGCGAGTTTGATGCACTCACGATGGAATTATTCGACGCTCCAAGCCGAAATGCGGTATTCAGATAATGGGTTTGCCGCGCATCGGATAAGAACGGAGCAATACCGTCATAGCAGGATGTTTTCATATAAAGGTCCCACATGGAGACACCCTGCAAATTGAGCGCTTTGTATAACGAGATAAAATCTTCCGTACCCAGCATAGCTTTAAATCTCTGCTCATTTGCAATGTCAAAATCGCAGATGAATTGTTGGGCAAATTCTTCTGTGTTGTCAAATCCGTTCGCCAAGGTCAAGCGTCTAATCCATGAAGCAGTTGTTTCGTCGTTCTTCGGGGCAATGATAACAGGCAAATACATATTGCAAATATTCCTTGTATCGTCAATTTTCGCATTTTCTTTTATTATACCACAAACAGATTTTCAATTATACTTATACATTCCATATAAATCTACACTTTTTCATCAAAAATATTGCGGTTACACGATGGATATTGTATAATCGAATTGAAAGGATGTGAAAGTTTTGGCGACCTTCTACCAGACCGAAATCGTGTACAAGTGGTATCGAAAAAGCAAAGATGATGCAGATGGGCAGGCCACTAAATACACGATTCTCGACAAAGACAAGCTGACGGATTGTCAAGAAACGATTCGCTCGATTAGTGAACTAGCGAAATGGCTGGGCCGTAAGCGTCTGCCGCCTGATGGATATACCGTTCCTTTTGACGGTGTGCGCGATAAATCTCTCATAGACGCTATGTTCGAGGACATCAACCGCTATCGCAATGTAAAGCGCTGCTATGCTGCGCTCAAGGATGGTGCGGTATACGAGGCCCTACATGAAGCTGTTGGGTGCTTTCTGCCCACCGAAACGCGAGAGGAACAGACCAGGCACTATATCGAAGATGGTGTACCTGACTTTCTTGCCGAGCGCATGGGTTATACCGATGAAGCCATCAACCTATTATTAGGAAAGTGGCCGCAATATACCAATGCCCTCGCCGCTGCTACGGTTCTCTGCTGTATGTGGAAAGACATTGAACAACAGCATGATGAAGAACTACAAAAGAAATACGGCCTGAAAATCCGGGACTATGGAAAAGGGACGGCGGGCGTTCTGCGATGGTGGTCTAACCCGGCATCTACCGATGAAATTCGGGAACTACTGGAAGAACGACGGCAGTACATCCTAAAAAGCCTGTTCTATTACAGACGAAAGTACATGGATGATGACCCTGATGCTGAAATTCAGAGCCTAAAGCGATTCCCCGGCAGTTGGCTGAACGCCATTTCCAAAATCGAGCAGATTCGTGTGGGTCCGCAATGGCCGAGTGCAGAAGCAATGCTGGATTATGTGCTTGCAGGCCCCGATATATGCGTAAAGCGCGGCATGGATGACATTGTAAACGCGCACCTAAGCAGTGTACGCCTGCAGATAGACAGCGGCACCGACCAGCAATACCTTGTTGCTGATTCCATTGTAGATGCGATGTACGCTTATCTGTCGTGGGATTTGCAGCATGGGTTATCCTATCGCAAATGCCTTTGCTGCGACACATACTTTGTTGTTGGAAATCATGACCGCAAATACTGTGACGCCCATATGCCCCCGAATGGACAGTATCAACGGAAACTGATTTATAAGAAGTTGGAAGAGACAGCCGCAAAGGAGGAATCCATATGCAAGAACGAACCGTAAATGTTGGAACGATAAGCACATTTGACCTGCATGTTCTGCGAAATGCACTGGCGGTGTACAGTGATTACACCAAAGGCGAGCTGGAATCCGGTGCATTAAGCGCATCGGACAGAGAGTGCATCCAAGAGGAACAGCAAGCTGCAAAAGCCCTGATTCATAAGTTTTGTAATCTTGATTAAGTAAAGCAACAGCCTCCACTTGCCGTATGGAAACCGTAAGTGGAGGCTGTTTTGTATATGTTCGACAGTTTTTGTGATGGAAGTTTGTGCTATTTTTTGAGGGCATAAAGTCTTGGAGTCCAAATTATGGGTACGGACAAATGGTAGAATGGAGATAGAAAGAAAAACAAAACGTTTTGATAACCCATCGAAACACAAGTCGAATGGAGGTTATACCATGAAAAAATTCGTATCTAAGCTATTTGCTTGCCTTCTGGTTGTCGTTATTGCCGCCAGCATAATGTGCAGCAGTGCTTTTGCACTTTACGCTCCGTGCAAAAAAGATGGTTGCTATAAAATGAGGGTTGCAGGTTCTTTTTTCTGCGAAAGACATAGGGATAACTATTATGCTCCAAATGATGAGCCGAAAAAGCCAGAGCCCGTAAAAACCAATACCATCTATTGCGCAAAGAGTGGCTGCACCAGACTTCATAGCACTTACTCTAAGTATTGCATCTACCATCGTCCGGGGAGCAAATTAGTTGATTCCGATTCTTCCACATCCAAGTCTTATAGTTATTCGACCAAGAGCAGTAAGTCGTCCTCCAGCAAAACCTCTTCAAAAAAATCTTACAATTCGTACGATGATGGCTATGATGATGTGTATGATAATTATGACTATGACTGGGACCGCTACAATAGTGATTCCGATTACGCTGACGGCGTTGATGATGCAATGGATGAACTCGATTGGTAACAGGGAGAGCCATCATGAGTATTCCAACAATTTCGTCTGGCAAAAACAACTACTACGACCTCGGCCCAACTCGCAAGTATGATATAGATATCATCTGCAAGGCACTTTTTCACTATGAAAATCTTATGTCTACTAAGGTGCATGGAGCTGAGCCGGGCAGTGATGAGAGATTCTTTCTGGCATCGGAACGCAATGCGGCAAGAGAGTTGGTCGAACGATACAGCAAACCATTACCCTTATACGAATAACGGAGGTACACGCCATGGCAAACGATTATGGCTATTTCGGCAGTGGCAGCACTGGCTATGCACATTACAAACAGGCATTTGACCGCAACTTTGGCGGTAGTTCCGGTGGCGGCGGTGGTGGCCGCAGACCTCCGCAGCGGAATAATGGAAATAACAATGGCGGTGGAGATAATTCTGGCTGCGGCATTCTGACTCTTATCGGAGTGGTTGTTATTGTTGCGTTTATTGTTCTTCTGAGTATGTGAAAAGGAGTGGGTGTGGTATCATCGGCATCCATGTTATCTTTATGGTAAAACGGTAAGTAAATACTATATATCTATCGACTTGTTTTTTATGTCGATAAATTACTCGTCTTTGATAGGCTATTGTTTAGATTAGTAGTTATTCACTATGCTCAATTGATGATATATAAGCATTGCAAGGTGTGCATGCATATGTATTGTATTTTGTAAATAGCTGTTTGCGCGTGTTATGGATAAGTGATAGAATTGTAAGCAGTACCTATTCCGTACTAAAAAGGAGACGTCTATGAAAGATGAAGAAGAATTTCGTACAGGCATTTTTTCCTGTGGAGAGAAAGATTATACATTTGCTTTAAAAAATTTTAAATTTCTAATAATGGACCCATCAAAGGAATCTATTAACTTCCTTCCTAACAGAGAATCCAGTTCGCTGTTTTCAGATGAGCAAGGTGCAATCTATGGTTCAACTTACGATGCGCACTCTATAGCAATTTATGCCCCAAATTTCAAATGTAATATTGATGGATACCGAATCCTTCGTACTGACAACTATTTAATCCGACAAGCCAATATTTGCCCTCATCCGCAAGATGTCTTTTTATCATTTAATACAATCGAATTTTATGGTGGTACGTTATCAAAAGTGTTTTCACCCAAGGCACTGTCTGTAAAAGCTGAAACTAAAGACGAAACTATTTTAAAAACGTCGGATGATAGCATTGACTTTTCTTTTATGTATAATGGTTCTTTATGCGAGGTTTCTGTTTATTCATCTATATCCAGAAGTTATTCCGCTAGCATCAAATCTATTGAGAATAGCATTATATGTCTTTCCATGCACTTTGTAACACCGCAACGCATGTCGGATGTGTTTACTCATTATCATAATATCCGTCAACTTTTATCGTTCATGGTGTTTCGAAAAAACATTACTTTTGATAAAGTTTGTCTTTGTAATTTATCAGATGATATACCTCCAAAACGCAATAACGAATGGCGGTTCTATGCAAAAGACAAGGGAAGTGAAACTCGCAAAAGTACAATAAATTGTATCACCTTTTCTGATATTAGTGCATGCCTCAGCAACCTTGTTACACTCCTCTATAGTAATGTAGATAAAAAGCCTAGCTATTTATTAGACTTCATCCCTAATGAAGATGCCGATGTCGGACGTTTTTCCGACGAAATAATCAAATCAATTTGTTCTTCGCTCGAATGTGAAATTTCCTTTTCGAAGATTCCAGATAGTGAAGAGGCAATACGTATTAAAGCACTATCAAAAAAGGTAAAAGACTTTATAAAAAAATATTACAGTGAGAACCCACCGTTTTCGAACAAAACCAAATCCAAAATATCCTCTAATATTCAATACTGGGGAATGGCAACAGCCGACCAAGTTTGCTATCTCTACAATCAATATAAGGACGCAATAAAGGCTATTCCACCACACATTGTTCTTAGCGAGGATGATATTGCAGATTTTATAAAATTTAGAAACGATATAACCCACGGAAGCTATCGCACTGGAAATATGCAAATCAGTAAATCTTGCTACGCATTAGAGGCATTGGTCTACTGTCGAATCCTTTCAAGGGCCGGATTAGATAATGTAGCCATACAGGAACTCTGTATTCACAAACTTATGCGTTAAGCAAAAGCCGCCAAACGATTTCACCCGCTTGGCGGCTTAGTTATATTTCTATACTGTTTTACCCAAACAATTCGTCCAGCTTCTCGCTCAGCGTGCCATCCTTTGCATAGGGCAGCGCATCGCACATACGGAAGTCACGATGCCTGCCTATGCGCCAATGCGCCGTGCGATAATGTAGTCTGCCTACGGAGAAGATTGCATTGCCGGAGAGTTCCGCGGCGGCAGCAGAATATATGCGTTCTACCATTGGCCTACCTAAAAGCGGCCCAATAGAGAATTTGACACATATCCTTGAAAACAACGGCATTATTGTTGTACTGCTATCTCCTCCCAAGAGGGAGAAATTCAGCGGATACAGCGCTATCTCAAATAAGGGCTTTGCCATTATTGCCATCAATAGGAATTATGACGGCGTTCAGCAGCGGTATTCTCTGGCCTGTGAGTTGGCGGCAATGCTTTTCCATGATACCGACAATGCGGATTTAGACGATATAGTCAACCACTTTCTGCTTTCAACTACTGACCTACGCCGCGAAATCGGGGAAAAGCGTAAGCATCTCAGCTTTGGAGAGATACGGTATATCTGCGAGGAATATGCCATCCCTCCACAGATGGTTGCAAAACGAGCAGAACAGGAACACATCATCAGCCACAGCGCATACCAACAGTTGCTTCGGCAAATACGAGAAATGCAACACTTTGTTTTGCCGCAGGAAAAGCCGACTCGCTTAGAGCAAATGGTCCAACGGGCCCTTGCTGACGGAGAAATAAACGAAGCCACGAGCAGCAGAGCTACTGAATCAATGGCAATAGAAAAGACGGGCATCGCCGCAATGGTGATGCCCGTCTTTTTCAAATTTCAAAATAATCTACATTTACTTCTTCGTATGCAAATGTCTGAATAAACGGCGGCATATCCGTCATCATACGCGCATCAAGATTTATGCATTCTTTAAATCCACTATTTAGAAGATTCTGCCGCATAACAATTCCGAATCCTCTCGGATACTCATCAGATTCGATGATTTTTGCGTTGAAATTCTTCTGATAATAGTAATTTTCTTCCGGGAGATTACGGAAATCACCGTTTGAATCGAAGTTGCGAGCCCAATCGCCTTTATACTGGTGGGTTGTTACGATGAGGGTTGTGTTTCCATCACCTATGATATTACAAAACTTAGAAATCTGCTCGTTATTGTAGTAGATGTCGTTTTCATCGCAGGGGAAAATTTCTCTGACAATCTTCTTTGCTAAATCGAAGATTTCATCATACAGATAAAATAAGTCAAACGTATCATCAGTCTGGTAGCAATAGTAATACCGCAAAGCACTGGTATTTTTGGTATCTATCTCATCCTCAGGCGTGTCAAATCCCAGTATCTCGCGTTGGAGCGAGAAAAGGTCGGTTAAATATCGCATACGCCGCATACCATTGCAATTTTTAAATGCTGCTTTCTGCTTTTTCTTATATGCTCCAAGCCGATACCGTGCCTTTTGTACCTTATCCATAACTGGAATGGGAATCATCGCACCAAGGAAATCAATGAAATAGCCGTTATCATCAAGATAGTAATCGAGATAATGCGTCATATCTGAAAGCCATGACTCCGTACGCGTTATTCTGCATCGGTAGAACAATTTCCCATGATTAGGCTGCTGTTTTTGCGTCACTTCGATGATTTTATATTCTTCACATTCTTCGTTTAGTATGTTTACAAGATACAATATATCGCCATATTGAGGTATATTTTCATTCATTGCCATCCACCTCCACCGCTACGTTCCACAAAACAGAACATTTGCCGCATATCAGGGAAAGTATCACTCGCAAAGCAGCGATAATATGTTTGGCTCAATCCATGTGGCTTTGTAAGTACAAGTTTATACATATACGGTGCTATATCTTCCGGAAATTTTTCATCCATGCAATCAGGGTAAAGAAGTTTCCATTCGTACTCTTTGGGCGGTAGAACCATCGAGCGACAGTCGGTATTGTCACCCGTGAAATCTGGTTCCGTTTTGCTCATCCATTCCGGCGTCAGGCTGTTGGCTATCACAACCATGTTTATCGGGAGGATATCTATACCCTTATTGTAGATAGCGTTCAAGCCTGCAATTTGTTTACTTTTTATGCGGAAAGCCTCACCATCTCCGAGCATTGGTATTACTTCTTCTGGAATATACAGCACCAGTCTGGCCGCTTCGTTTAGTAGGTACATAATTTCGCTGCGTAGCGTATCATACATACGGCTGTCGTCAATATATTTCCAAAAAAGTCTGGTATCTCCGGATATTCTCAGTTGTTCGTATAGAAGGTCGCGCATATCCAGCAATTTTTGGCGATACTCAAGGTTGTATTCTTTCTCCTGATTTTCTTCAAGGAAAGCCTGCGCATCTGCCTGCTCATCCGCCTGCTCATCAAATGCAGGAATGTATCGCCTGATGTCGATAAGATTGGGAGGTTCTTCATTATCAACCTTTCCTCTGGGAACAGCCTTGATGTTTACATAGAATTTCCGCTCACCGATATCATAGTAAAGACTTTTAATTACAGCGCTGGAATGTCGATATTTTTCTTCACCTATGTATTCGAAGAAAACCATTGCTCTGGTTTTATCACCCGCGAACCGCTGTACGCCTAAAACTCTATACCACATCAGAACATTGTCGTAGAAATTCGGAATATAGAATATATCTCCTTCCTTGGGAATTCGTGGTTTCGCCATCAAATCAACCTCCTTTACTTTTACACAATTCTGTGGTGCTATGTCTATCGTACCATGCGGAACAGCTTGCTACAATTGTGGGTATCTACAGATTATTGGCGTTTGTTTTGTGCGTGTTGCGAGAGTTGGCCGAAGAACAACGAAGAAGATGATACGGTCGCTATCTGTCCGATGGGATGGGAGATAGCGGCTACTTTTTGTGGGATGTCACAAGTAGAAAACTTGAGCAACAGTAGGGGAGTCTGCATTCCATCAGGCTCCAAACAAAAACAAGCTGCAAGTCAGACGCCTTCGTCCTTCTTGCAGCTTGCATATTTTATGAGTTCAGTTGACAGCGCACAGCGATACGTGCCTGACCGCTGTAATCGCATGTAAAGAGTGTCAATGGGTAATCGCCCGCCGTCATCTCTTTCACTGCGGTTTCAGCTAGTGTTTCCAGCTGTGCCACCTGATAGGAGTGCTCTTCTCCGTCCATGGTTTGCAGCGTGACCTCATCGCCGGTCTTCAAATTGGTAAGCCCACCGAAATGACGCCTATAATTATGTCCCGCAATGACCAGATTATTTGCGGCAACGCTGCCGGAATATCGGCAGACAGTTTCCTTCATCCGTTCTTCATCAGCGGTCTCATACACAGGTAATTCGAGGTCCAGTGCCGGAATTCTCAACACACCAAGGAAACTCTCCTGTGCCATTTCCGGGGTAGCAGATAGCATGGCAGTTTCTGGCGTTTCCGTTCGCATCGCGGTCACTTCCATCAGAAGTTTCTGAGATGCCTTTTCTGCGCGATTTGCCTCAGCATCGTTATAATACCAAAGCATCAGCGCCGCCAATACCAGAGCCACGCCCAGAATGGTGCAGATTTTCCCAAGTTTACTTTTCATGTCGGGACTTCCTTTGCAGCCATGCACCGAGCAGCATCAGTGCCATACCGAGTGTCAGCAATACCGGAATGGGCCATTTCAACTGTCCGGTTTGGTACAGCTTGTCAGGCGTAGATGGTTGTACAGACGGTTTCGCAGGTTCTTTTGCAGGCGGTCCGATTGTCGGTTCAGGGCTCGGTTTCGGAGATTCAGGGTCCACCTTAGCGAACTTCTCGTCCACTTCGATGTCCTTGTATACAGCACCGTCCTCAATGTTCGGCAGTGTGACGAGGTAAGGGTCAAGGATATATGCCTCGTTTCCCTCAGCCACATCACAGCGTACCACCAGATACAAACCCGGTTTCAGACCTCCGAAGGTAAGCTTGCCATTACGGTCGGTGACGCCTGTTTTATCAGGCACCGCAACCTTAGCCAGCTTTTTGGCAAGAGCCAGCTTATCAGAGGCTGTCGCTGCATCCCAGTCACAGTCGTAGGCGCGGTAAGCGTCCACAACCGTGTAGGTGACATCCAGCGTAGCAGCATCGACAGTCTTGTCGGCAATCAATGTCAGAGCGTAGGTATCGCCCGCAAGGTAACGGGTCGTTCCGTCATCCTCATGGTAATGCGCATCAAGCGCGATAGAGCATGTTCCGCCAAGCGGTGCAGCAAACACCACCGTCTGAAAAGCGAATCCCAACAGCACTGCCATCAGAACGGCGCATATTTTGCGGATTCCGGGCAGGCTCATGATTGCTTTCTCCTTTTCAGAAACTTAGTAAGCAGAAGTACCAGCCAACGCAGCACCACAACTACCAGAATGACCGCAACACCAGTCAGTCCGTGTCGGAACTGAATAGGCAGGCTTTCAAACCAGTTTTCAGGGGCCTGCTCCTGCATGACCTGCTGCATATCCTCAGGGATATATTCTACCCTTGTTCCGCGCACCAATAAACGATGCGAGTTGACACCGTAGGGCGTGCATGTAATCAGAGTAACAAGGTCTCTTCCGGGTTCAATAGCCAGATGCTCGGTTTCTTCCGGCAGCACAGTCAGGATTTGGTCAACCTGATACGCCAGCGTTTGTCCCAACACTTTGATGTAGAACATGTCTCCGACTTGCATTTGGTCAAGGTCGGTAAACAAGCTGGCGGTAGGCAGGCCACGATGCCCGGAAAGCGCCGCATGGGTGTTTTCGCCGCCGACAGGCAGTGATGTAGTCATAACATGACCTACACCCACCTGCAATACAGATTCCGCTGTGCCGTGATAAATCGGAATGGTCGTATTTAAGCGCGGAATAGTGATGTAGCCCATCATACCGGTACTATCTAAGTTCAAAAGCTGCCAATATTCGGTGTTTTTGTCCTCAGATTCCCGGTTATCGATGGAATCCGTTTGATTGCCCTGTTCGGCAAGCTGACGGTTGTATTCCTGCGCTTCGGCCAGCAACTCATCCAGCTGCTGCTGTTGAAGCTTGCTGACCGAATCATCGTAGGAAGCGGTCGTTCGGCTGCCATGAACCTCGGACAGATATTCACTTAAAGATGGATATACCAGAATGCCAACGCCTACCAAAATCAGTAGTAAGCGAGCCAGTCCAAGCAGCCTGTCTTTCATTTAGCGGTTTTCCTTCTTCTTTTTGCGGGGAGCAAACACACCCAGCAGCACAACGGCAACACCCAGCGCGGTCAGACCGATAGTACCGATGCTACCAGTTTCAGGCAGCATAACGCCCTTGACGTTCTCGACCTTGATGGTGGTGTCGTTTTTAGTGTTATCTATGCCGTTTACCTTGTAAGTGAACTGGCTCAAATCGCTAGTGTCCGCAGTAATCTCAATCTTGATGGGGTGGGTCAGTTTGTTAAAACCAGTGGGGGCAGCAGTTTCGTGCAGATAGTAGGTGCCTTCTTTCAGGCCCTTGATAGTGATTTTGCCAGTCGCATCAGTGGTAACAACTTTTGTACTTGTTCCGGTTTCATCGTGGCCCTTCACATGATACACAAGACCCGTAGTACCTTCAGCAGCATCATCGTTAATGAGGTCAATGCCATTGGTACTATCAGTTTCGCTCGTGGTCAATGTAAAGGTTGCACCAGCCAGAGGCTTATTAGTTTCATTGTCCTTATAGAACTTATCAATCTTGATTTCGTAAGTATAAACTTTGCTCTCGGAAGGAGTAGACTCGCCCTTGCCGGAACCGTCGGGATTGTTGCTGTATTCCAGATGGACCTTGTTGGTTGCGGGGTCGGTATGAGAAGCATCTTTGTTGATGTAAGCCTCGTAGGTCACAACGATTTTGTCACCAGTGGCAACAGGAGTGCTTCCTTCTTTATTGACAGTTTTCAAGTCATCAAAGCCGATGGTCAGAGTCTTGGATTCCGCAGTGTAAGTTGCAGTATATGCGCTTGCATCCTTGCTAATGACTTTATCATCAATTTTTACAGTTACGCTATCCGTTCCCGCAAAATCCAGACCCTTAGTCATAGTATCGACGAACTTAAAGGTATACCTCGTGTAGTCGCTCATGTCGGGAACTTCGGCAGTAAGCTGGAAAGTCACTTTTTCGCCGACCTGTGCAGTGCCATTAGGCTTAAACTCGCCATCGGTAGAATTCTTGACCTTTTTCTCAACGGTAGGATAAGTGCTCTTGATGGCCGCAGCGGTGTTACCACCGTTTTTAGGTACATTGACCAGCATCGCATCTGTACCGCGCTTTTCACCACCAGACGGAAGCGGATTGCCGGTAGAGCCCATCTCAGGGAATACCAGATAGTAGCCAGACTGCAAATTCGCAATGGTAGCAGTAGGAGTACCGGCAACATCAGTTGCTGGCTCGGATTCTTTCTTCATAGTAGTAGTAAAGGTCGATGCATTATTCCGGTAGTAAGTCTGTGCATCATCAGCCAACTTTGCAAGGTCCTTTTCAGAAGCGCGAAGACTCTCTACATAAGCCACCACAGCGTCTTTAACTTCCTGGTCGGAAGGGCTTACGGATGTAATATTACCCGCATTTTTCACCGCAGTATAACGGGGGTCCAGCTTAAAGAATTCCAGCCAGGCATCTTCCAGCGTGTAGCTATCAAAGTCATTATCTTTACTTGTCTCCGCATTTGTATTTGCATTAGCGGTAAACATACGAACAGCAGTGACCGTCTTGCCAGTCAAGCCAGGGCCAGTCACAGTCAATGAGCCTTTGGCCTCGGCGGTGCCCTCCGCAAACGCGGTCACTGCCAAGCAGAGGGAAAGTACAACAGCCAGCAACATTGCGGCTGCACGCTTAAAATGTTTCATAACAAGTGTCCTTTCAATTTGATTTTCTTGTTTCTTAGTATTTTTTCCTGTACCGTATGCTATTACTCCATCTCCCCCTTATCATTTCGTCTGCGCGGTACAGCAAGCGCAAACAGCAGAATTCCAACGCCGAACATCACAAACATCCAGTCACCGGTACTGCCTGTATCGGGCAGGCGCGGATGGTGGGTATTGGTAATGGTTGCGTGGTAGGTCTTTTCGTCATACTTAGATTCGGTCATCGTGTAACCGGGGACCGGGTCCTCCTCAAACGAATAGACATAGTAGGCTTCGATGGTATTGGTCGGTTTCTCGTCCGAACCCATGGTATATTTCAGCACAGGTGCGTCTTTCAGCACCGTGCGCCAAACAGAGGATTGTCCGTTCTGAGCATTAGCCTTCGTTATCGTAACGGTTGCATACAAGGCTTTATTATCTCCAACGGGCGAGCCGTTCGCTTTAAACTCCTGCTGGTATACTTTGACCGTAATACTATCCGGGCGTTTGCCGTCAATGTTGGCGAAGTCCTTCCAGATTTTACTGATGGTCAAATCAATCTTCTTTTTACAGGGGTCTGCGGTATCGGCAGGTTCGGTAGTTGTACTGTCGGGGTTTGCGTTTGTGGGGGTATCGAGCATCAATACCGCTTTCGCCGGGCTCTCATAAGCCGCAAGGTCTGCGGTCTTGGATGCTGTGGTATCCTCCATCTTTGCATCCTTCAAATCATCGTATGCGTTGATGATTTCCAGATGCTTTACATCATACCGGTTATAATTGGTGCCGGTAGAGGTATCCGATTTGGCTGTGCTGAATATTGTGGTTCTATCCGCTTTGACAACCCGGTTCAGCACTGTATCAAAGGCACGGTAGATGGAATAGTAGTTGTTGTTGCCCTCAATCGATTGGATAGTATTGAAGCTGTAAACCGACTTCAAATCATTCACGCCGGTAAAGGGTCCAACCAAGTTTTCTGTTCCGCGCACCACATCGCAGAGGGTCATGGTGCTGTTCTTGACCTGACCTTCATGGTTCAGGCCAATAAAGCCGCCGGAATAACCATCCTCATTTGTGCCATCTACATCATTTCCGGCACCGCCAGCAAATACATCGTATCCGGAAGAAATGCCTGTAACGCTGCAGCCGTCAATGTCTGTGCGGTTGCCCTTGATAAGGTTGATTTTTACATTGGAGATTTTGTCTTTATCTATGCCGCCTTTTTCCGTACAGGGCAGTTCAATGACCGAGTCACCGATGGTGATAATGGCAAGGTCGCTTTGACCGGGTCCCGCCTTCTGGTTGAGTGCAACGCCGATTTGCAAACCAAGCAAAGAAACGGCAAGCGTTTTGCCATCGGCCAAGAGTTTAACTGTAAGCACCCAGCCCAAATCAACATTCAGTACACCTAGGTTTTGCAATTTACCCACATATAGGATGCTCAGCAGCTTATTGACAATCTCAAAGACAGTGTTCAGCAGTTTGGACTGCAATTCAGCAGAAACCACATAGTTCATATCGGTCTTGCCGATAAAGCCGCCTGCGATTTTGCCGCTGGTGACCTGTTTAAGTGCCGTGGTGCTGCAGCCATTGATTTTGGCAAGGTCTGCATACCCGGCAAAGCCGCCCGCAATGGGCTGTTCACCGCCTTTGGCCTCGACCACCGTGCCAAGCCCAAAGCCGGTCACGGTGCAGTTTTCCACATGGGAGCCGAACAAATCGAGCACACCCGCGTTGGCGTCCAGCAGCTCTTTAAGAACGTTTACCTTGTCAATGTCAGCCACGCCGCTTTTTCCCAGATGCCCGACAAAGCCGCCTGTGTAGTTGAGTCCTTCCACGGTAGCGAGGTTGGAAACAGCACTGTTCTTTACGCTGCCGTCCATCATGCCGCCGCCAAAGCCGCCTGCGCAACCTGTAAAGCGCGTTTCTGTGAAATTGCCTTCTGGCTGGCTTTGGACCGTGTGTGCCTGTACTTTCAAGCCATCCTGTACACCGGTAACCGAAGAATCGAACACATAGGTTCGGAAAGCATCCAGCACAGAGATGTTGCCCAGCTTGATTAAGCCTTTCAGCAGCGTAGATTTGGTTTCCTTCGGGTCTTTACCGGATACCTGTGCCACACCGGCCACATCAGCCAAGCCGAAGAATCCGCCCGCATACAAGCCACCATCCACACTGCGCAGATTTTGTACCTGTATCTTTTTGGTGGTAGACTTTTCTTCTCCCACTGCACTGGCTTCCAGCGAACCCGCAAAACCGCCAGCATAGGCCGCATACTTTACTGCATCGCCTTCTTTGTAGCTGCCATCCACTACAAAGCCCCATTTACTGTCTGCGGCAGAGACCGTTGCAGCATGGATGGTCGTAGCGGTGGCTTTGAGGACGGTAACCAATTCGTCAGGGGTTTTGATGAGATGGTCCAGAATGCCTTGCAGCAAGCCGTTGGAGGCGTTGGTATTCACACTCGCCACGCTGCCTGCCGAGGCAAGACCTACATAACCGCCTACCGCAATGCGACCCGTAACACGGCGCAGGTTGGTAGCGTTGCAGGAAGCAACGGGCGCAGCATACTTGTTGGTAGAAGCCCACTGGTCAGTAGATAGCAGCTTCTCTTCACCGTTTAACTGAATCTGTGCGCCGTAGGCACTGCCTACATAGCCGCCCGAATAGCCGCAATGGTTTACCGGCAAGCCAGTAGCTTGTACCGTAAGACCTGACTGGTAGCCCTGCACTGAGGAATTGCGAACGGCAGGGACAAACAACTTTGCAATGTCCAGCAGTTTACCGGCATTAAGGTTCAATCCCAAAATGTTGACCGTGCCGAGTTTTACTGCGCCGCCGGTTTTCATTTGCCCGGCAAAGCCGCCTGCGCTGTGCATGGCACTGACCAGCTTGGCATCGTATGCCATACAGTTGGTTAAGGTGCCGCTGTTCATGCAGCCCACATAACCACCCGCATCGCCGCCGTAGAGCATGTTGTCAAACTTACTGCGTCCGGCAACAACATTGTAGCCGTAGATGTAATCGGCAAGTTTTGCATCCAGCTCAGCTTGCGAATATACTTTTCCGGTTTGCGCCAATTCGTATCCGTAGCCGCCGTGTACGCCGACATACTCGACCCAGTCGTTCCATGTTTGCACATCCAGACCAGCGAGAGGACCATATACTGCTGTGTTTGTCTGTACCGGGTAAATGACACCCAATGCGCCGAGAATGTTGTTGACGCTTATCAGACCACCTAGTACCTCTAAGCCACCGACTTTCGCAGTGTCTGCGGGCTCCATAAGACCTGTATAACCTCCAGCATACTCATGCCCGTAAACCGAACGGATGCGCTCGGCCTTGCACAAGCTCATAGGACCGTTGTAGAGTTTCTTAGCGTCTCCCTCTTCGTATTCTTTCTTCCAGATAGAAGTATCAAAGCCGTGGATGGTGCCGCCCATGTTATGACCTACGAAACCGCCAGCCATACCGCGCTGCACAGTTTCGTCCGATGCAGCATTGGCGCGTACTGCGCCGCCGCAGGGCACACAGTTGGTAGAACTGTTGCGGATGGACGGAACGAAGCTTTGTAAGACAGAGGCAAGCGCTGTATCAACATTGACCAGCTTATCCAGAATACTGGCGTTTTTCAAAAGCTTGGCAACATCGCCGGGCTGCATTTCACCCACATAACCGCCTGCGGCAATCTCACCGATTATGTACGAGAAGTTGACCGCTTGGCTGTCCTGAATGTGACCGCCGTACATTCCGCCAGCGTAACCGCCAGCCATACCGACCTTGCCCTTGCCTTTGTCCAAATCCCCGGTTGCCAGAATGGCATATCCACCGGTTCCTCCAGTGACATCAGAGTGCTCAATGGTCGTCACGACCACAGAGAGGGCATCGAGAATACCGGTAACGGAAACTGCGCTACCAAGAACCTTCAGACCGCCGCCCACAGAGGCTGCACTGCCGATGTCCATATCACCTACATAACCGCCCGCATAGCGACCACCTGTGACTGCGTAGGCACTTTCATTGTTGAAGTAGGTAGGCGCGGATGTATCTTCCAGATTATCCGGAGCCTTGACGATGGTGTGTTTCAGCTTAGTGACATCGGAATACGAAATCTGTGCGCCGCTGGCATAGCCTACGAAGCCGCCTGCGCTGCCCACGGTAGTGTCCTCTGTCAACTTCTTTGCCGTGACGGTAAAGCCATCAGATTTGACACCTGCATACTGGATGTACGGCACATAGGCGTTTATCACGTTGAGAAGGTCACTCAGGTTGATATTCACACCTGTTAAATCGCCCAGTATGGAGATGCCCTTAGAGGCATCTGCCAAGGCACCTGAGTAAGCACGCCCGGCAAAACCGCCTGCATAGGACTGACCATTTACAGCGCCGAGATTATAGACAGCGTAGTAATCGCTTTCCCCACGGGCTTGGTTATTCACCGTTCCGCTCTGGAAGTCGGCTGTAAAGCCGCCTGCAACATCACCGGTCACGCTGCCGTTGGTCACATAAGAAACCGTGCAGTTTGTGTAACTGGGAATCAGGTAGGCGATAGCAGTAACCAGTCCGTTGACTTGCAGCAGCTGTTTCTTGACCTCTGCTTCGTCGCCGACATCTGCCAGACCGCCTGTTTTGGAGATTGCCACAAAGCCTGCCGCATAGCCGCCGTTATCAGCCGCTGTTACGGATTTCAGGTTGGTGACCTTCGCGTTTTCTATCTTGGTGCTGTTGCTGCGAGCGATAAAGCCTGCTGCAGAGTAATCGAGTACAGAGTTTTCATCCCGCGCTCCGGTTGCGGTGACAGTAAAGCCGTCCTTGATTCCGTTCACACTGGAGTTTGTGATGTTGACTTGCACATACTGGCCTATGGCGAGAAGCTTATTTAGCTTCAAAATGTAGTTCAAGCCAAGCAGGTTGACGGTCAAACCCTCATCTGCTCCGACCAGTTCGCCGGGGTCTGAGAATCCAATAAAGCCGCCTACAAAGTTTTCGCCGTTGACCGACCTCAGATTGTTGATGACAGCATCCTTGATAGTGCCGCCGATTGCATACCCCAATCCGCCGCCGACGCGCTCTTTGCCATCCACGGTGAAGCCGCTGCCGATACCGCTCAGTTTGATGTTATCAACGGTAAAAGGCAGGTAAGATGCAACACCCAGGGTCTTATTCAAAAGACCGGCCGCGCTTGCAGTAGCGAGAGAGCCAGCAATGCCGCCCGTGTAATTATCGCCGGATACGCTTTGCAGACCCGTGATACTTACAGATTGAGTTTGAACAGACTCCGTTGTATAAGTGTTTCGTTTCCAATAGGATATCTTTTGCAGATACTCTGCACTGGAAGGCGCAATGGATAAACCGTCACCCCATCCGGTAATACCACCTACATAGTTTGTCCCCATGACTGTCAGCGGTGCGTTGACGGTACAGCCCAAAATGTACGAGGGGTTGACACCCGCAAGGGACAGTAGAGAGGAAACTTCACCGGGATTACTACTGAGTAAGCCTTCTACAAGCTTAACAACACTGCCAAGCAAATCACTATCTGTCTTATCTGTCTTGCCCAGATTCGCTGCCCAACCCAGAGTTGCAATTCCCGCAAATCCGCCTGAGTATGTTCCGGTGGCGTGAATATCCATCGATTTACTGGAAACAGCCGAACAGTTTACCGCCGAGGAGTTTGCAAGGCCACCAGTAAAACCGCCCACATAACTTTCGCCGTTAACGCTCAAGCTATCAATGTTCAGCTGGCAGTTCAAGAGTAGACTTTCCGGCTTCATCTTAGGCAAGTTGTTCACAGCAACGCCAACATCGCTTAGGACACCTTTAATGGTACTATCTCGGCAAAGACCTACAAAGCCTCCCACAAAATCTTTACCAACAACATTGAAGGTGCTTTTTTTGATGGCGCAGTTCGAAATGATAGCGCCTACCTGCTTCCCGACAAAACCTCCCACAAAATCTTTGTCTTTCGATGTTGAGAGACTCAATTCCTCGATGTTGCAATTGTCAATCGTTGGGTTAATATAGGCAATCGGAATCAACTTGTCAAGTTTAATTACATTACCTAGTAGAATTGTAATCAGGTCACCTAGCCCTAAGCCGGGGATGACATTCAAGATTTTAGAAAGGATTTCTGCGGTTCCACCCAGCGCTTTGGATAATCCATCATATTGGGTCGTACCAACAACATATCCTACAAATCCACCAGTATTGTGATTAACATTTTTTACATTAGCATTAACGACTTCAATGTTAGAAAGTTCTACCTGACCTTCAACGCGACCAGCAATCGCACCGGTAGCAAGAGCCGTTGGGTCTTGCTTACGAGCATCCAGAACTTTTGTCAGTGTATCTTTCAAGCCCGCTTCAAGATTACCGAAGCTCAATATCCATAGTAGGGCATCAAGTAATCCGCCCAAAACCTGAGATAATCCCGTAACCAGTCCATTGATTAGAGACTGGTCATATTTAGTGGTCGTGGATTGGTTATCTACGCTAATTTTTTGTATTTTCAGGTTGGATACTTTTACCAGACCTTTGCTCAGCCCGATGTCGTTCTCGTTTACCTCGCTGGAAATTGTGGCGAAAAAACCTACACCCATTTGTTTGCCAACATCCAAATCCCCGGTTTGAACAACACTAACATTTGAAATCACCGGCTTTTCCTTAGCGGTTATTTCAGTGTCATTCCAAAGACGTGCGTCTGTAGCCGCATTAGCACCGAGCTTGGCACCAATCATCGTTCCCTGAAAAGTCAGCGGAGTCCAGTTTGCACTGCCAAGGTCAATATCTCGGAAGATGATGTAGTTGGCGTTTGGTGCGTAAGTTTGACCGGTAGCCTTATCAATGTCCAGAGTAGGGTCAATTTCGCCTGTTGTCTGGTTGACACCGCAAAGGCCAACAGTTTTATTGTGACTTCCTAGAGCTTTATCAGCCTTATCTGCGGTTCCAAGGGAATAATTCTTTTTTCCGTTGTGTTCGGTAGACAAATCAGCATCGCCGCCGTACAGCATAATGGGGTTACCGTTGCTATCGTTATCGACATTCCACGATTGGATAAGCAAACCCGACTTGTATGCCTGATAAGCAGCGCCACGCACAGGATAATATTCACCGTTTGATTGCTTTACGCCGATTTTTCGCAGCTGCTGTTCATTGCCAATCAGGATATAGGTTTTACCGCCGAGTTCCTTAATGACCTGTCCCGGAAAATCGCGTCCGTCCGCCTTGCCATCAATCGAGTACGGCTGTACAGAGGTATCCGAACTGAACTGCGTAGAAAGTACATAGCGGTGATTTAGGCTATATGTCAGATACGCATTATCCTCCCCATCGGGATAGATAAGTTGACCGCAGCCAAATGTCTCAGCTTGTGCATCCCCATCCATGACCGGCTCTGCGTCTGGGCTTTCCTCGTGCAGCACCGCCAATTGGTACGGGTTGTAAAGATAGATAGTGTCGCTTTGCGCATCGTACAGCGTTAGGTCATCGCTGGTTTCTGTCAGCGGTGTGATGCTGCCCGTGAAATCTTCTGGCAGCTGCCATTGCAGCATATCACCCGTCAGTTCGATGTCCTCCGCAATAGCGTATTGCGCGTCCGAAGCGTATGTGATGTCTGTACCGTCTTCGCCGGTAACTGTATTACCGCTTCCAATTTCTTTTAGCTGGTCGCAAGTGTAAATGAGAATCTTGCCGTCCTGAAACAGTGGTTTGTCACTGCTTTCCTCCGGCGTGACGATTTCCTCGTCAGAGGGAAGTCGCTCGTCATCCGGCAGGGGCTGTTCCTCATCTGGGGTAATTGGGTCGATGTCCGTGCCTGAATCCGGTGTATCTCCCAATGAAGAGTCCGTTGATTCAGAGGAGTCCGGCTCATCTGCTTTGCCTGAATTGCCCTCGGATGGAGCAGCGTCTACCGCGCCATCCGTATCAGCATCGTCCGATATATTCGTGTCATCCGAAGGAGTTTCCGGAATGTACCCTGCGTCACTGTCTGCAGGTACACTCTCGTCCACGCTTTCGGAAGTCATCACACTGCTCCCCAGTGGGGTGGTGTCATTTGCAGCATAGGCTACCGGTGCTGTACTCTGGAACAGCATAAGCGCTGCCATTGCCGCAGACACACATCTCAGAAAAGAGTAATGTTGCATAAGATAGTATTTCGCACTCCTTGCCAAATAGGCGTTTCGTTGTTTGTACGATTCAGATTTTAAATTTTGTTATCTAACTGCATTTGATAAGCATATAAAAATAGCCGTCACGGTAAACTAGGACGGAATTGTAGGCATATGTGTAGGCAACAAATTCACCTATACTATATTATTTCAGTGGGATTATAGCACCCCCCCCCACGGATTCAAGACGTTTTCTTAAAATCTACAAATTTAACTATTTTTTTTACGGGATAACTGAAATTTTTGTTAATGTATCAAATTGACATTATTCAGTGTATCTATGTCCTTCGGAGGTCGTCATTGAAGGTGTCGCAAGTATATCCATGCACATTTGTTTTTAGAAATTCGTTTTTTGCTCTCGTATACTGGAATTTCCTCTTATAAAGATAGACCGGGAAAACCCACGGTTTTAACCGTGGGATGAAAGGTCGTTTCTATCTTTGACAGATAGAAGTGAATGAGTTTTTAAGAAACGGCTTCCGTATAGGTAAACCGTTTTTTTGTGGACATTTGCTGCAATGTGAATACAATAAATACGAAAGAAGGTGATAATTTGAAAATCACAATGCAGATTAAATTACAACCAACAAAAGAAGAAATGGCGCTTCTGGATTTTACAATGCAGGAGTATATTTCACTTGTGAATGACATTCTTGACTACGCCATTGCAAGCGACATCATGCCAAGACTGACATCCAAGACGATGATTGCGCCGCTGCCATCAGCATTAAAGGCACAATGCTATGTGGACGCAAAAAGCATCTACAATAAAACACTAAAACATAAAAGCAGACTACCTGTCCTCAAAAAACCAGTGGCAATATGGAATAACCAAAACTATACAATTGGCGATGGATATGTAGCATTTCCACTTTTTTCGAATAATAAAACCACAAAGACGAAGATAGCCGCTATCGTTCCACAGCGAGTATTGGATATTACTGCTACTCATAAGTTAGGTACACTGCGTATCACAAAAAAGGGTGATAAATATATTGCACAAATTGCCTATGAAGTAGCGGAATCTACTGTCAAAACCAATGGTAATGTTATGGGCATTGACCTTGGCATCAAGTGTCCTGCTGTAGCAGTTACCAGCAGTGGCAAAACAAAATATTACGGAAACGGTCGTCAAAACAAGCAGAAACGCCGTAAGTTTGCTGCGAAGCGCAAAAAGCTCGGCAAAGCGAAAAAGCTGAAAGCCATTAAAAAATCTCGCAATAAAGAACAGCGTTGGATGACAGACCAAGACCATAAAATAAGCCGCGCCATCGTGAATGACGCGGCTGCGAACGGTGTAAAAACCATCAAATTGGAGGAGCTTTCCGGCATCCGCCAATCGGCAAGAACAAGCCGTAAAAACAATCACAGCCTCCATAATTGGAGTTTCTATCGTTTAGCAAAATTCATTGAATACAAGGCTGCCCTTGCAGGAATTGAAGTTGTATATGTCAACCCAGCTTATACAAGTCAGACCTGTCCATGCTGCGGGAAACGTAATCACGCAAACGATAGAAATTACGTCTGTTCTTGTGGGTATCACACCCATAGAGATAGACTCGGTGCAGTAAATATTCTTACTGCCTGAAGTATTTGGTAACAGAATACTTGCCCATGGAGCTATACGCTCTGCCATGGGACGGGGTGATGACTCACCCCTATGGCGAGGACTGCCAACTCTGCGACAGAAATGTACGCAGTTTAATCACTCGCTAAGAATCCCACGATTTCAATCGTGGGAGAAGTCAATGTACGTACTTTGCAGCAATGCGCAATTCCTCCTTTACAGAAAAAGCGGGCACCGCCGCAATGGTGATGCCCGTCTATTTACCATGTTGAATGCTCGGATACAATTGAGAGTATCTACAGATTATTGTCTTCTGCTTTGTGCGTGTTACGAGGCTGGCTGAGGGCATATGTACAAATATTGTTGTTGTGTTTTGCTGCAAAGTAAATATACTTGAGAAAATGAATAAAAAGGAAGTGTGTGCATGGCTGAAAGAATGCCTACTGAACTTTACCGATGCAGTATATCAGATGATGTAAAAACTAAAGACTTGTCTTTCAAGGCTTTAGAAGATAAACTCACCGTTATCAAGCCCAAAGAGCTTGATGAAGATGAAATCAAGGTCGTCGGTTATGTTGATGTAAAGCAGGAAGATTACGATGGCAACCAAGAATACTTCATCTATCTGGGCAATGGCAATGATAAGAAGCCTTTCGATGTTTACAGAAAAAGCAAACTGAAAGTGGTTGGTTATCTTCCTGTCGAAGGAGAGAACACCTACATTGCTGTAGTAAAACCCAGAAATCTGTTCCTGCTGATTCTACTTGGCATCGGAATTATTGCTGTCCTTGTGATGATGGTCTTTGCTTTCGGCCGTAATGATACGAGTTCTGTAAGCAGCAAGCCTGAAATTACCATTGCTGATGGCTCTCCATTTGATGGGAGCATCGACGATGGAAAAGCAACGGCTGAAGCGGCAGAAACGAAGTACATCGAAATTCCGGGTTATACGACCGTATATGTTGCGCCAGAAAGTAAAATCGACCTCGTAAATCCCGATGGGAATGGCGTATATTTCAAGTATACCATTAGCGAAGGCGATGACATTCTGTATAAAACTGACTACATTAAGCCCGGAGAAAAAGTCGAATGGGACGCTTCCAAGGATGTAATTGGTGCCGGTGAGCACAACTTGGTTTTTGCAATCTCAACTATTAGCATCGAAACTCAGGAAGAATGTAATGGTGCAACCTTTGCAGTTACGGCAAGAGTATCATAAATGCTGATTGTAATTCCGTATTCACTGTAATACGAACTAAAATAGACCAAATCTCAACCTCGTAATACATAGGAAAGGAGTAACTCCCTATGAAAATGAACAAACTTTGCGCTACCGCCATGGCTGTTGTTATGGCAATGTCAGCGGCAGCAGTTCCCGCGTTTGCAGATGATGCGGCAAAAAGTGCGACAACCAATGTAACGGCAACCGTCAATGGTAGCTATAGCATTATCGTTCCTGAAAGCGTCACTTTGAGCGGCACTGGCGGTACAGGTGTCAAGTCTGCCATCATCAGCGTTACGCTTAAAGGAGACATCCCGGAGGACAAGGCCGTGAATGTGACAACGACCGCTCCAGTCATGAAATGCACTGGCGCTAAGAATGTCACTGCCACAGTCGAGACGCCCAAGACATCGTGGAATCGCACTGACCTTCTGGCAAATTCAAACGCCGGAACTAAGTCCGATTATACCGTTCATGCCACGTTAACTCCCGGTGAGTGGTCTGGTGTTGCTACTTTCAACTGCACGATGTCCTAAGCGTATTAACATCTATGATAGGCTGACCATTGTGGTTGGCCTCTTTTATTAAGGAGGAAACCATGACACTTAAAAGAATCGCTGCCGCAATGCTGGCAGTTTTAATGGCTACATTAGTTTCTATTACGCCTGCGTTTGCTGCTGCAGTCAATAACGTAACCTGTTCAATTTGTGGTTACAGTTTTAGCATCTCAATGAGTGCTGCGGGAAACGCAAAAAATGGATATGAGACATATTTCGGTGTGCCTTCAATTGATGGCCTTACAAATAGTGGTCGGACCACATGGTATACAGATATTAGGGATTTGCAAGTTGCTAATTACCATGATGGATTTATATGCAGAAATTGTCTCGGGAAAATAATTAGTAATTATCTTGATTCATCAAGTTCCACTAAAACTTCGTCTACTAATGTGACTGCTTCCGTTCCTTCTTCTTATAGTCTTATAGTTCCTGAAAGTGTTGTAATGTCTGGTCCTATGGGTACAGGAGAAAAGGTCGCAAATATACCAGTCACCATAAAAGGTGATATAGGTGAGAAACAGCAAATTATTCTTACAGCTGATGCTCCAACCATGAGGCGACAAGGGTCTTCTGATGTAATTTCAACCGCCGAAATATCAAAAAGTATCTGGAATCGAGACGATGTCGTTGCTAATAACGGTGATGGAACCGTATCAAATTGTGTTATCAAAGCAGTCTTAACCCCCGGTGAATGGTCTGGCGCTGCTGTCTTTAATTGTTCTTTAGCAACTCAGGATGATTCAGCTTCGGATTTTGATAACAATCTTATCCCTTTGAACGCTGTATATACAATAGCATCTACAGGGCAAAAACTCATTGGTGATGGAGTGGCCTTGAAATTCCCTGACCATGCAAATACAGGTGACACTTACGAAGATACTGATTACATTTACACTTTTAACCGTGGAGTAGATAAGGTCGATGGAGAAACCGATGTCGATTTCGGGGATAAGTGGAGTGTGCTAACAAAGGATAAGACGAAAACTTCTTATAGTTCTTTGCGTAGTAGCATTTGTAATGAGCCCCTTACCAATATTTGTATGACATACATCAATTGTACAGCACTTATCGATGCACCTGCGCTGCCTAGTGGTATTACCGATATGACCTATGCGTTTTTTGGTTGTAAGTCTCTCGTAGCGTCACCTGAAATTCCAGAAAGTGTCGAAAATATGGCGGGCACATTCTATGGGTGTAGTTCTTTAGTAAAAGCACCGTCTCTTCCTGACAGTGTTCGAATCCTTGAAACAACATTCGGTGAATGCTCTTCGTTGACTATTCCACCGGCAATTCCAAGTAATGTGGAATACATGGACTGCATCTTCGAATCTTGCAATTCATTGTCTGGCATTCTCGTTTGCAATGCAAATCCGACAAACTATAGATACGCTTTGGAGGGAACCAAAATTCTTGCCGTCGATGGTTCGTGTAGTAATGAAATTAAATATGAATTACTGAAGACTGTAGACGCACTATAGACGCATTTAATTAAGACAAAACTCTAAGTAGCCGCTCTCGCTAGGAGAGCGGCTACTTATGTTTCACACCTCCTTCAACCATGATGTTGTGCATATAGTCATTTGCTTATTTCAGTGATAAATGCTAATATAGTGTTTACCACACAGGAGTACACATAACCAAGGAGATGGACTATTATGGATATCACAACTCTTCGATTTCGATATTGGGGGTCGCCCCATATTTTCCAAGAAGGTATCCTTTGCGGATATTTTCTGTTGTGTGAGCCGAGAAATCACGGATACCATATAGTTCCGACACGCCCTCGCTATTCTTGTCCACGAAGTAGAGTTGTTCTTTTCGGAGCAATTCCATGTCCAGCAATTCGGTGTTGTGCGTTGTAAAAACAATCTGTGCGCCATTGGGGTTAGTCTTTTTGCTCTGGAACTTAGCAATGACAAATTCGACTAAGGCCGGATGCAGTTCTTTTTCTATACCATCTACCAGCAAAAGCCCACCTTTGGTCAATACAGATTCAATCGCGGGAGCAAGCGCCATCAGTTTTCTGGTGCCGTCCGATTCATCGGCAAGTTCCATCGTATAAACACTGGGTTTTCCGATTTTATCTTTGCCTTGGTGTATTGATATTGCCTTTAGATTCGTTTCCGAATCATTGGAAGTCTCTGAAAGCAATCGCATAAATTGCACCAGCTCAGCTCTGATTTCTTCCGAGGAAGCAGCTTCTTCATCAATTTGTTTACCGTTGATTTCGAATCGCATATCTTCGATACCAACATCCGCAGCCTTCGCATAATTAGAAATGGCTCTCAAAATATTGGCATCATTGGGGTATTCAAGTAACTGCCGTGGAATATCCGAGTAATCTCTTGAGAAATAAATCATTTCCCGGAACCACATCATAGCCTTAGCGCAATCCACATCATTCATTGTACAAGCAACCGAGAAGAACAACTGATTTTCTGCTACGACTTGACTAATCAGTTTTCTGCGGGCTTTCGCTTCTGTGAACGAAAATTCTTGTCCCTCTCTGGCAAAAACCAGCGTTTTTCGTCCTTTGGGTGCATGATACAATGATTCGGTATACACTTTTTCCTTTGTAGCTGAAAACGAATACCAGTACCTGATTCCATCCAGCGTATATAGGAAGGAAAATTTAGTCGGCTCAGATGCAGAATAATCATTTAGTGCAAAGGGAGTCACAGGTATCGGAGCTTTTTCGTGCTGTGTTCTCTGCGCATTTCTAATGAACTGAACAGCAAGCCAAAAAGCTCGGATTACGTTACTTTTTCCTCCACCGTTTTTTCCATAAATGGCAGCGCTTGGCAAAATAGGCGTTCCGCCAAATGGAATAAGGACGCTCTTTAGTGTGCTTGACTTGGTTGTTTCCAGAGAAAGAATGGCTTTATCACGAAAAGACCTATAGTTCTTTACACTAAATTCAATCAGCATATTCTCACCTCTTGCGACACCTTATTTCAGAGCATTCTATTAAAAGAGGCCCTATCAGCACGATAGAGCCTCTGTATGTGTTGTCTGCCTTTACCAGTATTATACTAAGGGCAAAAAAGACTGTCAACCGTATATTACCCAAACAATTCGTCCAGCTTCTCGCTCAGCGTGCCATTCTTTACGGAGTATACTCCGTAAAGGAAAAGCCGGCTTTTCCGCGCCGCTTTATTCTTTTGTGCAAATTATATCATATTAGCAGAAATTTCGCTATCCTTTGTGGGATTATTTTGCCCCAGACTCTTTGATTTTGCTTCATTTTTGTCCTCATCGGGAACTATATGTACTTCGGCTTCCTTACAATCGCCATTGGCATCATCTATGGCCTCTTTTAGCCCTTGCAGAAAAGGAGTTTTTTCACTAAAAAATGATTTTTTGTCTTCTCAACTCCATTCTACCATTTTGCGATACCTATAAATCGGATTTTTGACGTTTTGGGTATTGGAATAATTACCAAAGATTTCATCTCAAAATGTCGTTGTTGCACAAAAACAGATTAAAAACACTGATTTTTGAATTTTTCTTGTAAAAGAAACTCCTTTTGAATATAAAAATAGCCGCCCTCGCGATGAGAGCGGCCATCCTAAATGTTTACTTTACAGTGGCTAATAGTTTTGTTATCCATTGTGGGTGATAATCACCAACAGGCTCTATATGTCCATCATCCTTTTGCGCCACAAAAACAAAGCCATTGTAGTTGTCGTAGAAATCGGCACAATCACAGTAAGGAAGAATCACAGTTAAATCATCAATTCGGTGAGCATACTGGTTCTGTACCTCTTGGCAAACAGCATTTTCCCCACCGCTTTTTGCGCGATTCTTGATGCGAAGAAGATTTTCTTCAACGGGGTCCAAGGCAACATAATATAGACGAACAGTGTATCCGGCATCCTTGGCTCTACGGCACAGCTCCTTGGAGAACTCTCCATGCAGAGTAGTCTCATAGCTAAAATTGATTTCATCTTTCAAAGCAGTCTCAATGCGCTCTGAGGCTGCTTTTCCCTTTTCGTCGACAACCAATCCCAAATCCGTTCGCACGGCTCTGAGAACTCCGAGCAGGCTGGATTTTCCTACGCCGTCAATGCCGCCAATAATCGTACAAATCTTCATGTTCTGACACCCAATTTTAGTTTATGGCACGCCTTTATTTCCTAGCTGATTCATTAACATCTTTGCGATTTCCTCGGTCTGTTGTTTCTTAACTTCTTCCATTCGTTTTCGATAATATTTGGCATTTGGACCACGATGCACATCGCAGTACCTTCTTGTGACATGATTGCTAAGTTGGAAATAGGGAGACGTATATCCATCGGGAGGGACATGATTTTCCTCCAGCCATTGGCGCACATTATCTTCCGTGATTCCATGTTCGCGTAAATCTACCAGTGCATCATTGCTGATGGCAGTATATTGCGTTCTGCCTCGGTCCTGCTTTAATTGCGAATCGTCCGCCTTGTACCATCGCAGGACCATGTCCGTTGAATAGTAAAGTCCCATAATTGCGTCCTCTCAGCATTTTTTACAGCCTCATAATAACAGTATATTTGCTGTCAGACGCATCTGCAATAGGTTCAAAAGGTAAATTGAGCGGAAAATTTTCAAAAATAGTAAATGTTATCCCTATGTTATCACTTTTAGTAGGAACAATAACGAGCTACAGAAAGCAATCGTCGTTTGTTTTTGATACGTTCTTTGAATTGTGCCGAAAATTCAATATTCAATATAGCATCGCAACAACACAAGAAAAAGCCTCCACACAAAGCCGTAAATATCAATAGTTTTTGTTGCAGGAACTGTGATGTAACTGATATCCCCGTTGATAGAAGATGTATCTACCTGCTCGTGATGAAAGAGTATGAAAGCGTTGAAATCAGGTGAACATTGATAATTATTGCGTGGCACATGACTATTTGTACATTGGATTTTTCTTTATTAAGGATATAATTGTAGATACATTTGCCAGCAGAGTTTTACATATTAAGGAAATAAATGTAGATTCCGAGATTAGAATGTCTTGACAAATTATCTTATTAAGGATATAAATGTTAAAAAGATTGGAAATTCAGTGTGTTTTCAAAGAATTGGTTAAGGATATCGTTGTAAAAGGACATGTAATGTAAATCTACAATTATATCTTAAATAAGACAAAACATCTTAAACAAGCAAGGCCGCTTCTACCGAAAGGTGGAGGCGGTCTTTTTGCCATCAGGGAATCAGAAAGGAATTTTTTCAACTCTATCGTTAATATTTATTACAACACTTGCAACGGTGTACAAAGGGAACATAATAAAAAACTTAATAATGGACTGCCAAT
>ERZ791802.507-NODE-507-length-39598-cov-3.042941_pt1 | contig 39598 bp, 38 predicted proteins | sample MGYA00510308_ERZ791802 | MGnify/ENA primary metagenome ERZ791802 (study PRJEB30046, sample SAMN00792028) | human gut metagenome | study: EMG produced TPA metagenomics assembly of the A metagenome-wide association study of gut microbiota in type 2...
TACCATCTACCATCAGGAAATGATCGCTACTCAGGGAAACGACAGGTGTTTTTCCATCAATTCCATTTGCTCCGGTAGCACCCTTGAGAGAAGTACCTACTTTAGTACCATCTACCATCAGGAAATGATCGCTACTCAGGGAAACGACAGGTGTTTTTCCGTCAATTCCATTTGCTCCGGTAGCACCCTTGAGGGAATTACCTACCTTAATACCATCTACTGTCAGGAAGTAATCGTTACTCAAAGAAACAAAAGGCGTATCTCCCTTTTCTCCACGAATATTGATGACTTCCGAATTAATCAAAGCATCACTAAGAACCCATGACAAGTTACCTAGTTTATCGAGTTTTGGAAACCACGTCTTCCCTGGATTTCCTTTCAGAGCTTCTAGCTGTTCCGGAGTAAAATCGTCATAAGTGAAAGGATCGCCTTTTGGTCCTTTAATATAGACAGATGAAGGCGGTGTATCTTTAGTATTGCTCCATGATAAATACCCTTCTTCATCAACAAGAGGAACCCATGTCGTACCGGGTCTTCCCTCCAAAGATTTTAATTGTTCCGGAGTAAAGTCTTCATAAGTAAACGGATCACCTTTCGGTCCGCCGTATAACCAGTTTATTGGAACACGCACAAGTTTGGTTATTCCTCCTACTCTACTGATGACAGGAAGTGTAGTCACTCCTTCAAAAGAATTACTAACAGGCACCAAGCCGACATCCAATGCAGATGATTGAATGATAGGTGCCACTCTAATTGCTAATTCTCTTAATTCCTCTTGTGTTAATTCAAGTGCCATATTAATTACTGCGATTTACAAAATAATAATCTCCATAACAAAAATAGAGTTCAAGAACATCTCCCTGCGCCATCCCTATACTATCGATTACTTTATAATCATTATCTCTTATATAGGTTTTACTGGATATTGGAGAAAGCCCATATTCCGGTACAGGAATACCATACCGCTCATCAGACCTACATTTTATTTTATATCTGATTAGGGAAGTACTCGTTTCACCCAAATTACTAAGGAGTTTTCCCGAAGCAATAATGGTCAATCTAAATCCATAAGAAATATCAATATTTTTATCAAATAAGTCTTTTTTGTCCGGTAAATACACATCAAATGTTTTGTCTACATTAATCAGACCCGCTTCGCAGGGAGCAAGAACAATCGTTGTCATCTTATCGATTCGATCAATAATAAAACTTTCAAAATTTAAGTTTTCAAACGATGTTCCACTTGGCCACATAGAAAATTTTCCTATATCATCGAATATAGCATTACCACCGGCTAAAGCACCTGACTCAAGAACTTTCAAATTTCCCAAAGTCAATGCTTTTGAGTCTTTGTTAAAAAAGAATTTACCAGCAATATTTATTCCATTAGAGCTTATCATCTCAGATATAATATCCCCTGCCAGTAATGTTTTCACGTCGATTAATTCTAAATTCAAATATCCGCCTATAAGAACAGCTTTTCCCTGTGTAGCCGCATTTTCAGCTAATTGTTGATAATTGGAAAATCCAAGCTGCCTTGCAACATCATCTTTTGCCGTCATGCTTGCATTCCCAAACGCTTGTAGATATGCTTCCTTAAAATCAGCCGTAAAACTCTCGAATGATACGACACCCAACATGTGGGTACCGGAACGATCCATATTTATTGCAGCTATGATATTATCTTGCCCGTTTAGTATTTTAGCACTCCAGCTTTTTGCTGTTTGTTCAACTATACTCTTTGTAGCAAGGTCAATCGTTGATGGGGAGTAAGGTAAATCACAATAAACCTCTCTTAAACTGATGTTCCGAACAAGAATAGTAGCTGTTTCAGCATTACAACGCAGTAACATCGCATTATTGATTGTAATAGAATCATTATCCCTATAGTCAAGCGTAAAACTGGCATGTGCCCATGTACCCATTATTACACTCAATGGCTTGCTAAAAATTGAACCGTACAGCATTCCATCAGATTCTACAGTGACGCCAAAAGCGGTGTCCAATGTAGCATTACGAGGATAAAGGCTGGTTATAAAGTAATCGAAAGATAATGTAAGACATTTATAGTTCATTTTACTATCACCAGACAAGTAAATATAGGCAGAAAGATTGTTATTGATAAACTTAAATGATAAGTAATAATTCGTATCAAGTAGCTTGGTAGACCTGTCAAGACCTATTTCAACCGTTTTGGGGACAGTCATATTTGTACACCCTTTAACATAGGGGTTACCAACCCAACTGCCAACATCTGAAGTAGTACATTCGCTATTCTGCACTAAATTTTCAATACCTTGTTGAAAGCTAGAAACTTCCGATTTGATATGTTCCGATGTTTGTTCAATAGTCGAATAGTTCTCAAGGTTTTTTGTGACTTTTGCAATCTCAGTCTTGATCAGTTCATTTGTCTGTTCAATGGAAGATCGTGTTTCTTCTTTAAATTCATCAAGAGGTCTATTGGTCAGTGAAACTAAAGAAATATAAATATCTCCCGTAAATTGTATCAAAAAATCTCCACTTCCATCCCATATCCCAGAAAATTCAAACATTTTTGGAGTACGTGTTGTTGCGAGATCAGTTACGCTATATAATCTCTGGTCAACGAAACCGCAAGTTAGCTTACCTTCTTCTTTGCATATATATTTAAAAGAAATATAAAATACGGACTTTTTAGAAATCTTTTTAATATTCTCATTAAGCTGTTTAATGAAGCTATTTCTAATCCGGAGCATATATTTCCCATTATAGCTTGCAAGCCCTGAAAAACTTTCATTTACAGCATATAGCGTGCTATTAAGAGCTAAAAATTGTGTACTATCATTGAAAACAGAAACTTCGCTTCCAGCAACCCAATTATCCAAATCTGCCGTGAAACTCGCATTACTAAGATAGTTATCTTCATTATTGATAACATATTCAATATTTTGAATTTCTGTTTTAATCAAGTTTTTTAGGACTTGAAATTCTGTAGTAAGATCATCACCTGTCTTCAAAAAGAAATCACCAACATATTTATTACCATGCGGAGATGTGACTTCACAGTCCTTTCCTTCTAGGGAATAGGAATCAATATACATATATTGTTTAGAAGATGGAGCATCAGGACCGTATGATGACAATACGACAGCATTTTGTCTATCTTCATGTTCCGGATATCGATTCCCAAGTTGCACAATTTCGTCTCCAGCTGCGGGTATGTCACTTCCTTCCAAGCAATCAGTTATTGACAAGTCGATATAGTCATCACCAACGCCGGTTACTAATCGCCAGTAAAACCGGTTAGATACATTTTGATGAGCACCAGTTTTAATATTGAAGGTCTGACATCTAGCCTGATCCCCAACAACAAAGTCATTCGTTATAGTTTTATCTCCATCTGTTGATTTGAAATAGCATCGATAAGCATCTTCTAAACCTTCCACCTTTATACAGACCATCCGGGCAGGAGATAATACGATTTCACCACCTACATGTGAAAGCTTCTCAATAACTATTTCGTGAAAGATGGCTTTCATTCGCACCAATAATTGATCTATCTCACCATAAGTAATCCCATCTTTTGTATAGAAGCGCATTCCGGATCCAAAAGCTCCGGAAGAAAAGTTCTCGGATTTCAATTCATCGGCAACCGTGGCTCGATCCGATAATCCGGCTTTTATTTTTTCCTTATTAACGAGTAAATATTTATCTACATAACTCAATAATTGCAACAGATCAAAATTTACGTGAGAGTGGCCAACTCCACCTGTACCATCATCAAGAACGGCTAATCTTTCACGTACAAAATTCGTCAATCCTCCTGCAGTAACAATGCCCCAATCTTCAGAATATGGATTCTGCGCAGGAAACATTACCCCCTCGGACAATGGGAGGTGAGGAAATTCAATAAGCCGAGGGGGTATTGTAAAAGAACCAAGATCCGGTATTTCAATATCCAAAACATCCGGCAGTGTCTCGGTTCTAGGAAGGTTCAGCAACGGACGAGCATCCGCATATTTGTACGTAAAAGTATAGGATGACGGTAATTCTCTTGAATTATAGTTCACTTCATCTTCCAGGACGACAATGCTACGTGTTGTGTTACCGGTATAGATAAATTTCTTTGCCGCAGGAAAAAAATCTAATAGCCATTGCCTTTCATACTTATCTAGATAACCTGTATTCTTTTTGAATTTGCGCTCAGTATCAATCCGATAATCATAGGAAACATCATCTATCTCGGCTATATTATGAGTGTGTTCACCAGAGAAATCCGTCGCTCCATAAGCTCTGAAAGTGTCAAGACCTCCTAACGAATTTTCGAATATTATCCATTGCTCCTGCTCTGATAAAGTATTAGATACTACATATCTTTGTATGTAAGTTAAGCGTGCTCCGGCGGTTGTTTCAATCCATACATCATAGAAACTCGGTAACTTGTGTGAAAGCTTACCGGCAATAACTCCGTATTGCATAGGTATAGTATAGGCATTACCGGCAGCAAGGGTAGCATAATCAATTGTAACAGATGTAGTGACTCCAAGCGTCTGAAAATATGCTTTGACTTTTACTTTTACATCATCAACGGCATAGTAGGTTAAATATTCCGGTTGATAATAAGTTACTTTTTTAGTTTGTGGCTGCCATGTAAGAAAATTAAATCGCAGAAAGTTATCGGCAGGATCTTGCAACTGATCCACTCCTCCCCTAACTACCCTGAAAGTTTCCTCTGTCCCATTTATTTCTGCAACAAAGGTATGTACTAAGGTTGTTTGGGTGTATATCTCAGTAGTATCACGAAATACGGATGAAAGACGGGACTCAACAACATCTTTCACATCAATTTCAATAATTCCTTCCGGATTAGGATCATAAGTTTGTGAGAGCAAGTATTCATTTCCTAATCTTAAACGAAACGCCACTTTCTCCGCTGAACTGATTCTAAATCTGTCGAGATTCCCGGATAAGTTTAAATCTCCTGGCTTGATTATAATAGTCATATTGATTCTCTGTTATTGGTTCAAAAATATGTGGATATAGTATATATATAAAGGACAATTTTATTCTTCATGAACGGAGACTTTAACATATTGGCTCACCAATGTATACTGTGTGCTATTTATATCTTTAAAACTAGTAAGATATTTAATTTCATGACATTTATCCTTACCAATATCTTCGGCTGTGGGTGGAGGTGGATAGAGTGTTTCCATAGGAGAACGATACTTTGAAACATCTGTGATCTCAGGTTTTTTAGGATATGACGAAGAATTATATTCTTCTTCTGTGATAGGTGTATAGTCTATTCCTCCTACCCAATAATATTTCATCTCCCAATTGACCATTATATCGGATAAGTGAGGCGATTGTGTAATAGGTTCATACAACTTCAAAGTGAGTAATTCTGATTCCTTAGGTTCAGATTCTCCACCTATCAAAAAAGATAACTTATTGATAAATACTTCCTGATTGCATAAAGTATATTTTTTATGCGCCGGCAAAAGCCGTTTATCTGTTTTTGACAATAATAAATCAGCCCTCACTGTGTGTAGAGAATTTCTGAGAAGAGTATCTAAGGGACGATAAAATTTCTCAAAAATTCCATCTTCACCATAATAACATAATGAATAATCAAATATACGTTTTTCTGATATCCAGGAACGTTCATAATTCGTCACTGTACCAGCAGCATCACCAAACGTATCAATATAGGGAAAGGCAAGCATCGGATAAAGTAGATAATTATCTGCGGGAGTAACATCTTCCTTATCTTGAGTCTTTTTGACTAACTTTGAATTCATCATCTGATAGTTTCCAATATATAAAAACTTAACAAAAGAATAAAACCCATAGGAAGATATCCGAAAATCAGGAATACATTCTTCTATTTCGATTTCATGTGTCTCATAAGAGCCTCCGGCATAATATGAAGTAGACGACTCGGTTAGTTTAAGATCATCATTATAAAAGCCCTTAAATCCCTTTTTTATAAAAACACCTTCACTCTTCCGAAAATAGGCTTGAGGATATTTACTGAGAAACATAGATAATGATTCAAAGTTTTCAGTGACTTCATGCTCCGTTTCAAATTTCGATGTCAATTTCAATTGCTTATACGTCTCCGGATATTCTACTGTATAATTTCCAACCAAGCACTTGGTTAAATCTACTTCCGGAGATGAAGCGACAATATCAGAAAACAATTCTATTGAAACTGTTTTCGCTACTTCATCCGCAATGAACTCACAACAGAACTTGTGGCGGAACAGGTTAATAATATCATTGCATTTTACATCCGGGACCAACTGCGATATCAGAATTGAACCATTAACCAATACATCGGCCACATTGTTAACAAATACCATTTTATTGAAAGGATCAGTTCGCGAGAAGAAGTTATCCAACAAAGTATAACCGAAATACTGAAAAATACGTTGTAGGACATAATATGCACGAATAAAAGGAGAAATGTAATATCCTGCTGACAATGAAATCTCAATGTCGTCTATAATTTCTGTTCGCGGCTCTGCATTATAAAAATCATTCTCTTTTGCTGTATTTGTGCCATCCATGAACAGTTCTTTTTTATCAGTCAACCAATGTCCCCAACGATTTATATATTTATATTTGGTAAGATCACCCTCTCCTGCTTCTCCGCTATCATCTTTTATCAAGATAGGAAATATAGCAAAATGGTCATTTTTATTATAGCGTAATGCTCTACAGAAATCGATCCCCTCTTCTACAGTAGAAATACCGGGAATCACCTCACCTTCAAAGATTGTCTTAAGATCAGTTTTCTGTAATGATGAGTAGAATGATCCTTGATTTATATAAAATGATGTGGAAATATTGCCTTTACGTTGAGCGGAAAGAATCGCCTGTTTGCATATAGCATAATAATCTCCATCCTCAATCAATGCAGAGATATCTGCTTGTTTTTTGTTACTACCAAGTTGATCCGGATAACCAAGAGCAACTCTGTTTTGGTCAGTATCAGGAATTTCTAGAGGAAGCGTTTGTTCACCATATTCATTAAAAAATGGATTTGTACGTTCCACTTCCAACTGTGTACCCGGTTTCAATTGATAAGGGATACCTGATTTCAAATTTGTTATTTTCATGATTTGCTACCTATTATACGAGATCGATCGCGTAAGTTTTGTTTCTTTTCCAATTCACTTAAAACGACGTAAGCCGGTATGCCATTTTCTTTTAAGAAAGACAGTAAAGCAAGCAACTCAGCTATAACTGCAGATTCACCGACATTGGAATTAGTAGTATTTCCTGCAGGAATTGCCACAGGGGTAGAGATACTTCCTCCTGAAGCATAACCGGCTGCCATACGCTGACGCATGATTTGATTCAAATCAATTGTGGAGATATCACCCGCCTGCTGATGAGCGTCCAATAACTGCAAGAAAGGAGCAATAGTAGGATTATTTACAGCAGCATTGCTTGCTACCCATTCTTTTGATCTACCTGCAGGTCCTTCACCAACAATTACAGTGGGACGATCAATAAAGCCGCGTGCGTCAGGATCATATTCAGCATCCGGGAATAGTTTACCATCTTGAGCACGAGTAACATCAACTTTTCCTCCTTTCTCCCTACCTGTAGCAACACGAGTACCGGTTTCCCTTCCTGAAGATGAACTACCAGAAAGTGTCATATTCTTGACTTTTTTACGTTCGGCATTAGCACTTGCAACTTGTGCAGCACCGGTGACTGTCATCAATGCAGCAGCGACAGCCCCACCGATAGGGCCAAGTTGTGCGAAAGCCTGCATAATAGCGACAGCTGTATTAGCCATAATTTGTGAAACTTCTATTGCAAAATTTACATCTGCATACTTCTTTTGAACATCAAGTTTCTTTTGAGCTTTTTCATTCTCCAAACGTTCTACTTCTTCAGCATTGCCTTTTGCAGCTTCAATCTCAACATCATATTTGGCATCAATGTTATCCATCTCTGCCTGTTGAAGAGCCTGAACAGCACCTCCCATCAAATTTGAATAATAATCAAATTGCTGTTTCGCACTTTTTATTTTCAAATTTTGTACGGCTTCTTCATATTCTTCCTGAGTTAATTCTTCCGCAGCAAGATGATCTTTAAGTTGTTGCAGCTCTAAATTATATTGTTCTTGCTGATTAAGAAGACCGTATTGATTACGAATCTGATTGATCCTATTCTCGCTATCCTGAATAATTTGTTCTTTAGCTCTGTAATATGCAGCATCTAACTCTGTAGTATCAAGATTTTCTTTTTCAGCTAAGTTTTTACGAGCTTGATAAGAGGCTTCAAGAACCTTCAATTGCATCTGTAAATCCTCATCTACAGTTGTAAGTTTGAATTGATTCTTGAAATCCTTTACCAAATCATTCATTTTGGTCTGAAGTGCAGCACGTGAATTCGCAGCATTTTGCTCCGCAATAATGACTGCATTATTAGCTTGCTGAACGGCATCAACTTTTATCTGTCCATTCTTGAGTTCGAGATCATTGACGTCGTTCAAGTATCTTTCTTCAATGGCCAAACGCATCTCAGCACTAGCCATGTTTAAAGAAAGCATTAATGCATCATGTTGCTCCTGCGTAATATCTTGATTAGCCAGTTTCTGAGTAAGAATGATTTGTTGTGCTTTGGAAACAGCTTCTTCTTTCTTTAAATCATCCTGGCGAGTTTTTGAGATAGCAGCTACTGCCTCTTTTTCCAAAGAGACCTCGGTATTAAGAAGTTTAGTTTTCGATTCTACTATCTGTTTTTCATATTCAGCTCGTTTACTGGATTTTTTCTCTTTTTTCTTGAATTTTTCAAGTTCAATAATACGCTTGGCATAAAAGTTTCTGTCTGATTGCAATATTTCAATATTGATTTCAGATTCTGTTTTCTGTTTTTCTTGGCCATGGAGACGGATCTTATTCAATTCTTCAGCATGAGCTGAATCCATATTTTTTAGTGCAACCTGATTTGGATCGGATTTATCATTAGATGTCTCTGTTTTGGAATCACGTATTTGTTGGGCTAATTCGCGATATTGACTAGCCGCATTCTTCTCATCTTTAAGCCAAGCATCCAATTGAACTTTATTCATCTTTATGAATTGCTTTTGCATTTCAGAACGTTGCTGATTCTCTTTTATCGCTTTCTCCAAAGAATCACCCTTTAATCGTTCTAACTCAAGCTCTGCTCCTTTTATTAATGCACCATATTTTTCTATATCTGCCTTGACTTCTTTAAGAGAAGATTTGTCAATGGTCATTGTCAAAGGTTGAAACATACCATTGGAACGCCAAACCGCTTTACCACCCTGTTTATATATTGCTAATAGATTTTCATACTCTTTCCTGTATTTTTTTAGATTTTCTTCAGTTTCAGCAATAGCATTTTGATGTTGATATATGAATAAAGCTTTTTGAGATTTAATAAACTCATTAACCTTATCTGTTGATATTTCGATTGCATTTCCATAAGAATCAAATGCCATGGCAGCACCTGGTACGGATGACGTAATAGACACAATAATTGAATTCAGCTTTTCTTGTTCTTCTTTAGAAAGTTTAGACTTTGATTTTAGTTCATTATATTGAGAGACCAAATCAGGGAGAGTCGCTGCTAAACTTACAGTTTTTTCTCTTTGCTCTTCATACTTTTCAGTGGCTGTATCCATCATTGATATAGCTCCTTTTAGCACTTTAGATGTAAAATCTATATATTTATCATGTAGCCAAGACAGGCGGTTACCTAACTTCAGCTTTGCATTTTCAAGTAGCACCGTTCGTTGTTGCATACGATCGGCAGCCGACACATAACTATCGCCTGCAGCAGCTAATTGTTTATCAACAATTGTAGCGACTGCAGCCATAAAGTCACCGGTCTTAGCGACCTGTTCATTGATTTCGGCAGCAGATAACCCTAGATTATCAAGAATCATCACAGATTTACGTCCTAGCCCCGTAACAATAGATTGTGTCATATATTCTACAGATTGTCCAGTCTGCTGCGCTTTCAATTGAGCGAATTGAAGATATTTGCCCAAATCTTGTAGAGGAATACGAAAATCTTTTGCTTGTACCGCAGCTTTCATTAGTTCCAAATCGTTGACAGTTCCTTTGGTACTTTTACGCAGATTACTTAATAATCCCGGATCATCAAGTGATTTAAATGCTTTTTGGACACCATCGGCCTTAGCTGCCATATCAATACTTTCATTAATAAATTCTTTTGCTTTATTAAGAAGCTCTCCACCCCAATTGACAACCTTAGTTATCATATTCCCTATTAATGCAGCAATACCTCCTTTCACTACATTTTTCATTGAAATATTAATCTGATCACCTTGTTGCTTGAGTTCACCCATTCTAGACTTAACTTTGTTAAGTTCTGTATCTAACTTTGCATACGTTTCTGGATGAATAGATTTTGAGGTATTATCAAGTTGCTTTTGTAAATCTTGTGCCCGACGTTTAAGGCTAGTCATAGACAGAGCATTTACATCTTGTTGATTTTCTAATCGTTTGAGAGCCTCTCTGTTTTTTACTAGCTTGTTATTGTTTTTATTTAATTCAGCAGAAAGATTTTTATATTCTTTACTGTCTTTACCTAAACGAATTTCTACCTCACGAAGAGATTTACTTATTTCCTTATTGCTCTGTTTGAGCTCATTATTACGAACTGTGAGCTTATGTATTTCTTTGTCAGCATTGCTGGCGTCAAGAGAAAGTATCCAATTAATGTGATCTTCCGACAATTTTGATTTACCCATAAAAAAACTGCTACTTTATTGTGATTAATCACGAAAGTAGCAGTATATGGTATAGAATGAAAGGACAATTATTCAGATTGAGGCGTCTCGCCAACCATATGTAAAAGTAATCGTACGAGTGGAATTCCTAAGAACGGAGTTATAAAAAGTGATATAAGAAATGCCATGAAGCGTTGCGCCTTTTTCCATTTGAGAGTAAGCAAAGGAACAAATATCACGCATAATACGATATTAATAATAGCAATGAGCATAATGCAATGTTTTTATATTTTCAAATATATATATTTTATTTTGATAATCAAAGCTTTTCGGGATTCATTTTCTCTAATCTTTCCTTAATAGAATCATAAATATCTTTGCTTAAACCATATTTGAGATCAGAGATCGTTTCATGGTATAAACGCCCCCATACAACACGGTTATAAAGTGCCAAACGACTACGAAGCCCAGCATCCTGGTTACTGTACTTGATATCTAAGAAACGAAGATAAGGAAAGATGTTAAAATAGTAATTTGGCCTTAATCCATCTCCTGAAAGGGAAAATGGACGTGAGGCGAGAAAACTAGCTAATGCCTTGGCACGCTCGTTCGTGAAATTCTGACGGACGACATTTGCTTGAGTCTCATAAATAAAAGCAGCATCCCGACGGAGTATCTGGTGGATGAATTGTTTGCGGATGAGTTCGTCTGTTACCATAGTTTTTTATTTTTCTTCAAAAGTATCTATTGCAGAAAGTATAAAGAAGGACAAGGAATAGGGAGGAATAAACCTCCCCATACTCTAATTTACTTTTCTGTAAGCATCCAACGAAAATCACACCCGGAAGCTCCCGGACGAACACGGAAAGAGAAGCCGGCTTCGGTCATAGCCCGAAATATCTGTTCTTTGGAGATATCGGCTGACGGATCTAACTGCTTGATGGCATCGTATACTTCATTGGTAGTGAACCAATGGGTGGTGTGGCGGACATCGGGTGCAGGCTTGTAGGTAGCCTGCAATGCTGCTATGTAAATACTTATATCAGTTATTTTTTCGTCTTTATTTTCTTCTGACGAGTTATTTTGCTGCTTTTTCATTTTTTGTCTCCTTATGATCGTTTAATGCCATGGTTAATTGTTCGTATAATTCCTCAATATCTTCACGTACTCCGGAACAAAGCATATCGCCATATCCATAAATAGTAAATTCTTCATTTTCTTTCTTTCCTCCAGAATAATAAGAAGATTTTTCGACTCTAAACCTCAGTTTACTCATTTCATACCTCCTTTCTTGCAAAGATAAAGTGAAACAATGAACCATGTACAGCATATTAGGCAAGGAATGACTCCGGCTGATGGAGAGAACACTATGAATAATCCAGCTATTTCGGCATGGATAATTCGGAGAACAGTGGCGTTGCTGATTGAACGACCTAAGCAAAGGGTGTGAAGCTTTGCTTCTTTTCTTAGCCATAAATTAAAGGCTGATTCTTTTGCTTCTGGAATGGGAAGCGTTACTGTTTGTTTTTTCATACTGTAAGTGTTTTGACATTGTAGGCAGTAAAAAACGGCTGCCATTTCCCGAGTTCGTCAAAACACTTACAGGTTCCGCTCGTAGAGCAAAATAGTAATGGGAAAGGCAACCGTATATCAATAAATTAGGGCATAAAAAAAGCCCAATCAATATTTGAGCATTAACCGCGCTCTGCGATACGGATACACTCCGTAAGTGTTTTGACAATGCAAATATATGAATAAAGTTTCATAAAAGGTACGTTTTACGAAACTTTATTTTAAAATAAACTCCCTGCCAAAGTAAAGTGGGAGAAGATGTTAAAGCAATAGAATAAAATCAATTCATGGAATGTTTATATAAAAGTTCTAATTGAATATCAGTTATGCCTATGATTTTCTCTCCATTTTGGATTTTTTGATTTATAGCTTCTAATTTTTTCCAACCCGGAGTTGGGCCAAGTACGACAATTGCTAAGTTTTTAGTGACTGATTTCACTACTTTTCCGTTTAAATCAGTAATCATCTTCCAATAGTTTTCTTTATCTTCGCTATCCACTCCTGTTACCAGCACTTGGCTTCCATTAAATAAGCTATCTCCAAAGTAACTGAATAAATCTTCTTCAGAAATCATTGGTAGCTGATTCTCCATGCTGAAATCCGGAATATCAGATTTTGAATATTGCACTTGAGCCATAACATTTATATCTATTTTTTCATCAAGCAGATGTGGCTCTATTTCTTTCATTTTCATAAAACAGCGGTAGAGCATTAAAGTATCGGATAAGGCATTGTGTAATCCCTCAATTGTCAGATACGGATTATCAAAATATAAACTTCCGAAAAGCTCTGAAAGCTTAGGATTCTTAATACTTCCAGAGCTGCTATATACCGTACAGAAGTCTTTTCCTGCTTTCATTGTACAGAAATGTTTTTTGCTTGATAATGCTTTATCGAATCCATTACGAAGCAATTCGCATTCAATAATTGGTTCGTCAAATTCAATATTATGGGCTACAATGTAGTCTGCATTATTAACGCTTTCCAAAAAATCAGTGTAAACTTCTTTAGGATCTATTCCTTCAGAAAGCATTTTCTCTGTTGTTATGTGATGAATTTCGGTGGCTTTTTGCGGAATCGATACCTTTTGCTTAACGATATAATGCCCGCCAGATACTTGTAGACCTTCTTCATCGACTAACAACCATGCTATTTCGACAATATAGGGCCAATTCGAAAAATCTTCAGGAAAGGCATCTCTTTTTCTTGGAAGACCTGTAGTTTCCGTATCAAAAAATAAATATTTTCCCTTTTCTTGTGTACTATCATGTGGAAGCTTGGATAACACATCTAATTGTGTCTGTATTTTTTCTACATAATCACTTTTCCAGACTTTTTTGTTTTTTGATGTATTGGAATGAGGATATCCCAAAGGCGTATCATTGGGATGAGGTGATGAACGTTTAGAAATATCATAATCCTTATATGAAGATTTGGAAGTTTCTTTTTTATTACTTGAACTTATTTTTTTGATTCCGAGTATAGTAATAACTACTATCAACAATATGATGATAATTTCCATTATATTAGATGGCGAATCCCTTATCATTACGTGCCCAAAGGTTTAACTATACCTTAATCCGGTTTTACGGATTACGTAATGAAAAGGGATCCATATTGCTTGTTAAATTTCGGGCATTGCAAATGTAGCTCTTATATTGGAATTTAATGATATATAATGCAAAAATATTTATATTACAACAAAATCCCTGCCTATTTTAGCGGGGATTTTGTTAAGTTTATCGTTTAATAGCCATACCGCTAACTATGATTTTATCAATGGTCAATTTACTTGTAAGGTCTAACTCCGTAGTGAATTCTATCCTCATATTGATTAAACCATTAGCGCCTGACTGTGACAGCTTATCCATTAATTTTTTAAATGCTTCTTGAATATCCGGTTTAATATAAACTTTATTACTCATGCCAGAACCTATATAATATTGTTCTTTTGGATCGGAATATTCCGATTTTTTCTTTGAAACCCAACCTCCAAGTTCTTCAACACAAATACTTCCTATGGCTTCATAATCGAAGTTAACAGAGTTTGATTCAGTTACGTAGATGCCCTGTTTGGTAAAGGTTGAATAATCAATCATGCTAATGAAAGATTTCGGAGCTGGTTGATAAGTTGCGCATGATGCAAATATGAACATGCTGACTAAAAGAAATAATGCTTTTTTCATAATATATATCTTTAGTGATTTCAATTTATCTTCCAGTAGGGACTCTTATTCCCGTTTCTTTATCTTCAGAATTATCTTTTTTATCAGTTCTCGTTTTGGTAACAGTGGTTTTAACTGTAATTTTATATCCATTGGTTGAAGAAGTAGAGGTTGTAGTTAGTTTTTCAACTACTTCATCCGCTTCTGATTCGGTAAGATCACATTGTGTAGAGGTAGATGTTACCGTTTTAGGATATCCACTCATTGCTGGAGAAACACTTGTTGTCTGTTTTACCGTAAACTTCCAACAATACCTTTCATTGTCTTCTTTGGAACAAGAGGTCAAAACAATGAGAATAAACAAAGACGTAAATAGCAATACTTTTTTCATGATGCGTGTTTTTTTAATTAATATTCTTATTTTTGTATCAAAACCAATGAGTTACATCTTTAATTCCATTCTGATGAAATAGCTCTCTTAACCTTTCGATTGTATTTGAACTTTTTAATATTGCAAAAATGGAAACAATTAATGATATAATAGCAGCAATCAACGCAATGGATAATTTCCAATTATTGAGCCTTATATTATGTTTGGTTAGTTCTTTGGTTTGCATTTCCGTACTGATTTCTCTTTTCTTCGAATCAAGATATTGAGAATAACTTCCTGCAGAGTATAAATCCTTTAATATTATATCAATAATTTGATTTTCCGTGTATTCCATAAGTAATAAAATCAACTCCTCATGCCATGCACCCACTGGAACCATCCAGAATCCGATTGTTTACGGATTACATGACATGAGGAGATGATGTTTGGTTTTTATTGGGTATTACAAAGGTAACATTTTTTTATATTTGAAGCTATGATTCATAAAATATATTCCATTAATATGGAATATACAGTAATAAAAAAAGGCTTCCAACTTGTGGAAACCTTTTTCAATTGAAAGTATTTTGAACGCAATCTATCCTACGAAGTTATCCTTATTATTCATAATCTTAATATTTAGTTTAATGAGTAAATGCAGAAGCAGCTTTAGTCAACCTATTAGCCACATCTTTTAATGCACTTGCCAATGTATTCATCTCCTCCGAAGTAAATGATGCCCTCTTCCCATGCACTTCATTACCATTAATCCGTTGGTGCAACCAGGAAGCCGACTTTCCGAAATATTGCTTTGCAAATTCGGATACAGAAATGAACGGCAGGGTATCAGCTAAAATACGGCGGACTTCAATCTCCCTTTTCAGAGCTTTAGCTTCATCTATTTTTTTGTGGATCCGGGCAAAATCCTCACTCACGGCTTCATTTACCAACTCTTTGTCCGATTCCGACAGGGAATCGAAGAAAGCATCAAGTTCACGCTGGGCAGCATCGCGTTCATCACCGCGAGCTTTTATCCATTGTTCCTTCAGTCTGAAATAATCCTCTTTTACTCCCATAATATCACTATTTAAATAACCATTTTTTTAATGAAGATAGGTTCACCGGTAGCTAGTCGGTGAACCTTCTTTCTGTTAAGTGACTCCTTTAAGTCTTTCCAGCTCAAGCTGAATCAGCTTAATTTCATCATCCAACACCTGTTTCCTATAACCGTTCGCAATGAGCCGGCGATAGTTCATCAGGAAGAAGTTGAGATTTTCTAATAACTCAGCTTCTCGCGCTTTTAGCGCTTCTTCATCATTCATTCAAAGAGCTCTTCTTTTGATTGACGATACAAAGATAATAATTTTATTATCATAAAAACAATTATTTGATAATAAAATCATTATCATAATAATTATTTAACAGTTACATATCCGAATCCTATTAAATCCTCAAGGAAATGATCCGGCGAATCAGCTCGGATAATCTTTCCCGTTTGGTCATGGTAACGGTCGGCAAAACGGTACATATATTCCTGATCTGTATGTTCTGAATCAAAACGACTGCCCTCACGAAGTTTAGTAACAAATTCTGTTGCGCAGGCAGCGGTAATTGTACCGCCATCCTGCAAGAAGTAAATTGTATTATTCATTATCTGCTAAGTTTTTTTGTTCTTAATTTGAAATATGTTTTTTGGTCATCCGTCAGGAAAGGCAAATTTACCAATGTTGTCCCGTTGGTTACCATTGTTTGTTCGGCAAAGGTAATCATGTTGGCTATAAACCGTATCCAATTTTCCATCTTTGTGAAATTCGTGGTACCGGAATGTTGTCTGAATTCTACAGTATTATGGCGGGAATAAGATTCAAGGTTCAGCTTATGATATCGGTCGTTATTAAAAGCGCGTCTTAAATCCGTCAAGCTGTTTGCGCTAAGTATCTCGCGTTCTGTTATGTGGCGTAATCCTTTGCAGTAGGTATTGTTACGGCGTGAATTCGGCATGAAAGCATCAATTACCATTTCTATATTTTTATAGGTAAGGGCTAGGTTTTTCCAAGTAGCCATTGTGAAGTTAATTGCATCCATGTGGATGTGAAGCCCGCAGCTATCGTTTACTTTTACATCGCAATAATCAAGCACCCAGCAGACTTTTTCGAGTTCTTTTAAACCGGCTTCTCCTTCGAGTACCGGAGAGACAAGCTCAAAAGTGTTATTTCCGCAAAGACTGCCATCTGTTACAAGTTTCCAATGGTTACGGGTATTATGATTGTAGCCTTCTACTACTACGTTTATTCCCGCCTCTCTAAGCTCCCTTGCAAGTCTTTCACGCGTACAGTTGTAAGCTTCAATTTCAACCCCAAACCGTCTGTTGAAAGTATAATCAATCGTAGGGAAAGAAACCGGAGCTATTATAGGAGTAAAAATTCCGGCATCGAGCATATTCCTATATACGTTTTGAACGAAACCGTAATTTCCATTTGTTACAAGGTCTGCCACCTGGCGTCTGGTTAACCCCAAAAGAAGTAACTGCTGTATCTTACTTGTCTTTGTTACTTGCTGATTCAGTATTTCTCTAATTTGCTCATTCATAATGCTTTATCCTTTATTTTTATACAGCTAAGATAACACTATCATGGCAAACAACGTAGTTATATCCCATTTATTATCAGCAACTTAGCTTAGTTTAGCTAAAGCTAAAAAACCTCGATTCCGAAGAACCGAGGCCACATTTATTAATAACAAGCAGACGCTTCCACTATCAATGCAAAGGTATCATATTTTTCTTTTAATCAGCCATGTAACTCCATATATTCCAATGCCTAGAAGAACGATATTACCAATCCAAATCCGTAACCGTTGCCACCAATTCAATTCCTTTTCAACTTGGATGATCTTTTCTTCCGGATAAGGTACCGGGACCTCTATCCTTTTGATTCTTTCCGTATAATAAGGAACTCTCACTACCAATACCGCACCAGGCCATATACCAAGTGAATGATGGAGAATACCATTATCCCAAACTGCCCAACTATAAGCATACGGGTTAGTAAGGAATGAGAAGGTATCTTTGATTGATACACTGTCCCGATATGGTATCAGCCTCTCATTGAATGTCGTATCGTGGACGACAGTTGAATCCGTTATTTTTATCTCAACAGGAATATATTTTGTACGGCAGCCGATGCAAAATGCAGAGACAACCAATATAAGCGTAAAAATCACAATGAGCTGCTTCATGGCCGTATAACTATATTTTTCATGAAATTACAAAACTCGCTACGCACGTCAAAGCACGGACAGGCCTTGATAAATTCTGCCGGTTCCACTTCTCCGCTGCCGTCCAGATCCGGAGAGGTATCACGATGACCGAGTACCTCAATGATATCATATTCCTTACATAGTTTAGCAACCAAATCACGAAGGGCATTCTTTTGGGCTTCAGTCCTCGTATCTGCCGGCTTGCCATTTTTATCTAAACCTCCAATGTAACAGATACCGATACTGTGCTTGTTATAAGATTCTTTTGAGAATCCTTTCGTATTACAATGCGCTCCATCCATTGAGAGTGGACGACCGTTTTCCACCAATCCATCCAGGTCTATCACAAAGTTATAACCTATCTGCTTAAATCCACGAGCCTTATGTATCCGGTCGATATCTTTGGCCCTTAAATCCTGTCCGGATCTCGTTGCCGAACAATGAATGATGATTGCATCAATATTTCTCATTTTCTGTCCTCCATATCTTTAGGGTTAGTTACTACTCTTATCGAACAATCACTTTTATAGCATTTCAGGCCTTTGTAATAAATGATTTTTGACTTCAGTTCTGCAATTTCATTGCACTTGGTGGTGATAGTTTCGGTGTGTGTCCTAGCTTCCGACTGAACTTTTTCCTGAAGCTCTATGTAATCTCTTTGAAATTGGCTTAACTTCGACAACAGATAATCATACTGATCCTGCTGCAGATCTATATCTTTTTGTTTGGCTTCGGTAGTCGCTGTATCAGCTTCTGCCCGGAGCTTATCCCTTTGCGTCTTATAATAGACAAATTGAAAGATATTAATTCCTCCAAGAGACGTTGCTAATATTCCTAATATCCAATCCATATTATCCATTGTTTTTAAGGTTACTTGCTAATTCTTTTACATCAAGCAAATCAGCACCTTCACGACTGAGAACAACCGTCCATCCAATCGAAGAGAATTCCGGCGCTACAAATGGAATGATGTTGTGCTTATTTGATAATTCCTTCAGCCATGAGTGCTTTGCCTGGTCATTAATCTGAAAAGCACGTAGTTTATTTGTCAGCTGGAGTAATTGATCGGTAATGATGGCAATCTCTACTAAATCCGAAGCATCAGGAATTTTGGATGCAATCGTTACCGCCAATTCAAAAGTTTCCTGTATAGAGTTACGTTGATCCCGATTCGATGTAAAACTTCCAAAATCGACGAACAGATAACTTCCTGTCAATTTCCCTATTTGCGCTTTCACATCATCATAAGATTGCCCGAAAACATAACCATCTATTTCCGGGATAAGTGAATGGGAAGACATATTATCAATATAGTCCTCAAGCTGAGTATATAACGGGTATTCACTCTTTCCATTGGCAAATATCTCCTTGACTCCTTCCAGCTTCGGGAATTGGGCATAATATTTAAAAACGTCTAGTATCATAATATGGAGTTTATAATGTTAAGTGGCAAACCTGTTTTTGATGCTATTTCCGTCCGCTCAAGCTTCATATCATTCATACTACGCACAGACTCAATGAGTTTTTTTCTGAGAATGGTCAGATATTGTATGATATTCATCTGCTCGACAGTCCTTATATCTCCCATGCCATCCGATGACAGGTTATACAATGACTCCAATGCACCGGTAGAGATTGGATTTTCTTTTTGTTCTTTGCCGGCAGTTAAGACATAAAAATCGGTTTTCGTGAACAGAAAATTATTAAAGCATTGGAAATTAAAAGCTATTGCCTGAAGTGTATCTTCCGGCAGCCGTGCAAAATCATGGGCCAAAGCGTGTGCCACCTCTGAGCTGTAGGTTCCGGGAGTGTAGAGTATGGCAACAAGCAATGGGAGCTTATCTGCACCGCATCCGATCAATTTACGTGCCTCTATGTATTGTAAAGCGGTTAATGAACACGTCAGGTTATCAAAAGAAGTATCAACCTTATAGCCAGCATATACCTTACCGACAATCTTTATACTTGGAATAAGTTGTGCGCAAAAACAAGCATCCAACACATATTTATAATCCAACCGAACAAGATATCGGGCAATGGGAAGTCCCTGAATCCGATCGGGAGGAGTTTTTTGCAGTTTTACTCTTGTTTCCGGATCCAATCCTTTCAAAGCTTCATTATTTTCCGGGTATTGAATATTAAAAATAAAAGTAACCTGCTCTGCCAGCCATGCAAGATTGGCAAGGCTTTCCTCGCCCTTTATTTTTTTAGGATCCCACTCCATTACATTGCATACAAAGTTCACACGGAGCATAGCGACAGAGAGTTCTCCCAAAGCAACTTTATTCAGGTCCTTTACCAGAGCTTCATACTGTGAAGGAGTAAGGAGTTCCCAAGCATTTGGAATCTGGAATGTTTCGTCTTTTACGCAAAAATCTATTGTTTTCATGACATCAGGTAAATTTTATCCTCCGGACGATTAAACGATGTTTCGGTTTCAATATTATTTGTTTCAGGCTCGGATAGCGTTAAGTCAACATTCTGCATCGTTTCCATTGCTGATTTTGCAAGATCTGCAGCTAACTCAAGCAGGCGTGATTGTTCATTTGAAGCCTGGCGTTGCGAAGTATTATCTTCATACAGGTTGCGAATCGTTGCCGGTAACTCAATCAAATCAAAACGACGAATGGCTGTAGCAACAGTTAATTGCGCCAAAGCCCGTTTTAAACGTCTGGCCAATTCTTCTTTTTTTTCTGCACGGACAAAATAGTCCGCCATCGTATCATCCAGGATTTCATTTTGGATCGGAATTGTCCGGAAGAAAAACAAATAAGAGCTGTCGATAGGATAAAGTAGATTAAACTCATCCGTTGACTTAATCTTCAAATTTTCTCGGAGTTTACAATATGGTGTATCCTTCCACTTCACCGGATCTTTTTCGTCACTTTCTAGAATAGAAATCAAAGAATCCATTGCATTGAAGTAATTGTCAACGTAGGATCTTCTCATATTCTCCATTTCATACTTATACACATCTACATCCGCTTTCCTTTTACGGATAACATCAAATGGTACATCCTTGGCCATAGTAAGATTTCCAACTGCGAGCTGCAGCATCTCCTTCAGCTCCCCTTCTCCATTAAGCAGTCGCTTATAAATATCAGCAGAAAGAATATTCACGATTTGTTTCTTAGCTGAGATTGCAGAACTGTTGAGTGTGGAAAAATCAACACTGGAATCTACTCCGGACACCATTGTTTGGAAATCCTTTAGGGTACTGAATAATTCTTCTAATACTTTCATGATTGCTGATTTTTTAAACGATCTTTTTCTGATACCTCTTCCTGACGACTTGGAATATCCCGATAGAAGCCGATACGATATCCTTCTCTATACAATTCCGGGAAATTGATTTTGATGGCCATATTGAACGGTTCAGCACATTTCTCATCATCCGGAGTCAAAGTCAATAAATAGATCAGGTAGTTATAATATACATCAGATCCTGATTTGGATATTACACCGTCCTTACTAATGCTTGAGATAGATGAATCCATACCAACAGAAGAGACAAGCACTTCATCAGCGCGTTTGTCATATTCAATCAAGGAACTAATATACTCTTTGTATTTGAGATCGACGGTTTCTATCTTCCATCTTTCTTCCTCGCTATTATTACCAGTTCTGAAGCTGATGGAAGAAAAGGCCTTTCCCTGATTTCCTGATCCGGAGAGGTATTTAGAAAGTTTCCGAAGTTCATGACTTATATATTGGATAAGGCTGGATTCCTTAAAAGTAGTGCCAATATCTATACCATTATAAAGCAACAAATCCTTATTATCTTTCTGCCGAAGTTTATTCTCATCGCAGATTGCTTTAATCTGTTTCCTCTTTGATTCAACCCATGCACTTGGAATTATGACGTGTACTTTCGCAGCAAGGGAGTTTTTTAGGAATGAATTTATATAATCAGCTGTTTGGTTACTGCCTTTGATATAGCCTTTTGTACCCTGATGCGTTTCGTTGCATCCGTAAAAATCACCTATTGATTTTTCACGATGGTGGGAAATAGCTGCATACCGGTAGTTGTTTACATCGCGAATATCAAACTTCGGATAGACTTGGAATTTAGCTGCTCCATATTGCCAATTTCCGACAAGAATGTACCTAAAATCTTTATAATAGATGTTTTCTGTAATTATATCCTTTTTGTCCGTCGCAAGCCGGCATAACTTATGTTCCATTAATTCAAGTCCAGCAATGGGGTATTTACCTATAGCTTTTCCGTAGGCTATTCTCCATTTCACAAAATAATCCCTATAATAATAATAGGCTTTTATTACAGCTAAAGCAAAATCCCTATAACTCATTTCCATACCATTATCCAGCCAGTTTTCAAGCCATTCCTGAATAGCAGGCTGTTCAACCCACTCCCGTATCTTTTTACCATTCTTTAATGCAGGACGATAGACGGCAGGTCCTGAACCGTACAACATATTGGACTGCTTGTTTATGAGTCGAGGAAGTAAACGGTTATCTTTTATATCGCGTTCTATTTCCTCACATTGTCTGTTATTCCAGCCACGCGCAGCGACATTGTAACCTCGTATATGCAACCATTGTATTTCACCAAAGTGATTAATAGATGGAGATGATGAGAATCCTTCATCTTCATCCATAACAGACGATCCCAATGGATCTGCTCCGATCTGAAATGAAATAACATTATTATCATCCAGGTAACAACCTACATTACCTACCATCTGCATTCGCTCACTCATAGCCAATCTACTTTATGAAGTTGAAAATTATCGTTTGGGAAACCCATATATCGGAGAAGGATTCTGTAACACATCTTAGGCTCACCATCGGCATCTGTGAAAAGAAAAAAATTATCACTATCAATAGAGAACCTTTCTTGTGGTAACTGTGCACGGAACTTACACCCAGTCTTAGTCATCAGCTTCGAGGATGCCTCTCCCTTCTTTGTGGAACAGGGAAAGAACGAGATGGTAAAGCACCCTTGAGGAAGCTTTGATATCTCCTTAGCCCATTGCATTGCCTGTATCCCGGTAATTGTTTCCATGCCCGAAAGTAATATGGAAAAGAAGTAATAAAAAGGACGAAAAGAGTCCTCTGTCATATTTCCAAGACCCTTCAAGAGTATGCAACACAACTCCAGCTCTCAGCGTGGCGTGTACCCTCGCGTCTGATGGATTTTTTTATTTCCATTTTCCAAAAGTGAATCTACTAAATTTCAAAAGGTTAGCATATAGAACGATGTCAAACAGGTCTATTATTATATGTTTGAGCGTGTATTTTATATGTCCTGTAACGACTAAATCACTTCATTATCGGGTAAGTTATCGGGAATATTAGAACATTCTGCGGGTAACTTGTCTCCATACAGACCATAAAGCATATAAATATAGGCCGATGGTAATTGCGTCGTTAAGCCTGCCTGATGTTTTAATGGAACTTTCCTTTCACTAGTCTTGTCAAGTTCTATTTTACCATCTGTATTTTTACGGGGAGACAACATAATAGCACTGCACAAATTAGGGCATTCATTTTCATCAATGATACATTCCGGGATTGAATTGGTATGGCCACCAAAAATAAGCTGTAACAGTTTGAACTGCTGCCAATGATATATTGTCGCCTGCCCTTCGTTCTGAAGCTCTACAACCCAGCCGTAAGACTCCAGCTCCCGTTTTAGGATACGGGCATCTGTCGTTATTTGTTCATACTCTTCGCGTGATTTATTAGCTGCTCGATCATGAAATAGACGGATATGTTTGTTTATTGCTGCCGGACCAAAAAAGTCATTAAAAGCCTTTGCCAATTCCGGTTGTTCAAATGGATAATAGCAAAAGAATTCTTTGATTGTACGATTGATTGTACCATTCTTTTGTTCCTGAGAAACCACCATGCTTGAAAAGTGTCCTGGATCATAACCGATAATTAAATCTTCATGTCTATCGTAATGCTTTAAGTAATTGGCTGTCAGCGTAAAATGTTCTTTCAGATCAAGTTTGAGAATAGCATCATATTTATGACTATCACTAAATTGATGGATTTTAGGATTATAGTAAGCGAAGAAACGATTTACAACAGCCTTTTTCCTGATAGCACAGATAGCGGTTAGAAATTCTTCAATATCCAATGTATCCAGCTGAGTTTTAAAAAATTTAGGACCTAGAATATCCTTATTTACAAATGAACTTGCACGCATATAGAAAGTTGCATTCCGGCACATATCGTTAAGCCGTGGAGTCCACAAGGCGAGCTGCCGGTTTGCTTTCTCTTGAGCAAGACGAAGTTTCTCAATGGCAATAGGATTGGTTTCCTGCCGGAAGAGTTGCTCTATTTTGTATTTTTCATACAAGGCTGCATTTACGTATAAACTAACAGTTATAATTTCTTCGATAAGATCGGGATTTACATTCTTCTCATATTCCTCAAACCAATTATCCTCACCTAAATCCACGCGTGCAGTATCGGATACACCAGTAATTCCTTGATAATAACGGGATTCACGTATCTTGGCAGATGATCCACGAAGTGACGGGAATAGACGGGACTTTAGTTTCTCTCCTTTATTGTGTTTCATCTCTTCAATGAAAGCGTGAACTCCGGAACGTCCGGCGACGGATTCCGGCTGATCGGAGCTTACCATCTGAAGATGGAAACCGTTTCTGAAAAGTATGCTGTGTTTGGGATAAGATATCGGATATCTAGGCTTTTTGAAATGGGAAGGAATCTTAGATTCTCCTACAATGAAGTCCAATCCATACTCCAGCATGGAGCGCGTTCCTCCTTGTATCGGACGGGCGAATGAAGCCGCTATGTTTGGCCATACGTTGGTCATTAATGCAATGTATGTTTTGTGCACAAGAAATGCAAGCTCACCGGGCATATCATTAGCTACGCGGATAATGCGTGGAGTCATTACAGCTTCTGTTTTACCGCCAGCACGTGCTATTTCTGCAATTAAGACATTGGGATCGATAATGTTAAGAAGTATCTGCATAGCATTCATATAATACTCCTCAAAACTCAAAGGTGATGTATCTATCTTTGCAATATCAGTAACCATTATTCTTCATTTATTTCTTCAGGTTCGACATCAATAATACCGGCATCATTCAATAGCCTGGTTTTATCTTCCTTTTCGATCGGAAGACTCTCAATCAGATTGATATAATATCCTTCATTGGATTTACGGGCAATTTCCTTAAGACTTTTCTTTTTATAACCTAGATCTTCCGGGGTAAGATTCGGAGTTATGATGAATACCGGAGCCCATTGCCTGTCTGCCTGATCCGCCTCACTTGCCCGACGTCGGCATTCCAATGCAGCCTGATAACAGTTGCCGACTGTTTTGTAGTCACCACGAACCGCAGCTAGTTTGGCAAGATCCTCATATTTATCAGCATAATTATTTTCCCATACCTTGATGCTTACGTTGTTATCAATATTGAAATAACTGATAGCTGCATATATACGTGCTTTACAAGTACGTACATCTATCGTTAGTTTTTGCATTGCCAATATCCTAGTTTGGAGCTGCTTTGCAGCACGGCTGATATTGCGTTCATACTCGTATACCTCCGCTGCCCATTGAAGCTGCTTGAGGAATAGTTGTATTTCTACAGGTATTCCGTCACAATGCCCGGATGTGAGGAAAGCCGATATCAAATCCGGATGAAGTTTGTCTATTTGATCAAGGTATGTCATAATTATAAAGTTATACTCCGAGAAGTTGTTTCCGGAGATCAAGTTCTATACGATCATTCTTTCTTCGCTCAAGCGTCTCAATGGCTGCTACATCTCCTTTTTCCGCTTGCTTGGCTAGTTCGGCATCAATATTATATTCGCCAATGGATTTTCCATTGGTATAAGCCTGGAAATATGTATCTCCGGGAATGGATATGCGCAATAACAAGGCAAACTTTTCTTTTTTGGAAAGGCCTAGAATGTTGGCTATCCGTTCAGGAGAATACCCAAGCGCACCGAAAGAGCGCACTTGGGATAAATACTCATCACTGATAAGCGTATTTTTTTCAGGATCCAAGATCATTTCTTCTTTCATTTTTTCAAATTATTACGTTTCATGATAGAAGCTGTTTCTTCAACCGTCAATAGATTTCCATTTCTTATCAACCTTATAGGTTGTGCAGGAAACATCGCACAGTATCTCAAAATTGAAGCTGTAACATAACGTGGATCTATTTCCATTGCATAGCAAATACGATCAGTCTGTTGACATGCCATAAGGGTAGATCCGGAACCGGAGAAGAAGTCTGCAACAATCTGACCTGAAACACTTGAATTGCATATAGGATAAGCCATCAGTGCAATAGGCTTCATAGTCGGATGTATTGCGTTTCGTTGCGGTTTATCAAAATTCCAGACAGTAGTTTGTTTTCGATCCGAATTCCAATAGTGGCTTGCTCCCGGCTTCCACCCATACAAACAAGGTTCGTGTTTCCATTGATAATCCTGACGTCCCATTACCATCGAATTCTTTACCCAAACACAGCATTGAGCCAATTTAAAGCCGGCTTTCCGAAGGGAAGCACGGAAGTTCTCACCTTCACTGTCAGCATGAAATATGTAATATGAACCTCCGGGCTTGAGAATAGAAAACATGACAGCAAATACCTGGCGAAGGAAGGTAGCAAACAAATCATTTTCCATACTGTCATTCTGAATGGTAAGTTCATCTTCCGTAGCTCCCTGATAAGCTACGTTGTAGGGTGGATCGGTAACGATCAGGTCTGCGTATTGACCATTCATCAGCGCAGTGACATCAGATTTGGAACGACAATCTCCACACATTAGGCGGTTATTCCCAAGTAGCCATATATCACCCGGAATAGTAAATAGTTTATCATTCTCATCTTCTGAAGGAATGGTAAAGTCAACAGAATCTTCTTCTATATCGGATGAATCATATTCCTGAGCGAAGAGTGGTTTCGGAGTGAAATCAATAGCTTTCACTTCAAATCCGAGATTGAACCTTTCAAGCGTATCCGCATCAATATTGTACTTTTTAAAAAGGAGTGTATCCGGATTCTTGGTTGCAAACTCGGAATTATACGCTGCGATCTCTTCCACTGCCTCTTTTTTATCCGATGCGAATATCGGTTCATACGGAATCTCCGGAATTACAAATCCTGACTTCCGTAATGCAAGGAGTGCTTTACGCCGTTGATGGGCATCAATGATCCAGAGTTTCCCCTCCGGATCTTTCCATGCTTTGAATGCATACTTGAAACCGCGAGTTATGATGAGCATCTGCAGTTTCGATAATTTATCAGGATCGGACTTCTTGAAATCCTCCTGAAGCTCCAAGAACGAATCCAGCGGGGCAGTAGGCAAACCACCCAAATTAAATACTTCTATTAGCTTTTCCATGATCTTAATTATTATTTGTTGATTCTAAAATTGATTTGAACAGTATCTCGCGCTCCTTATGGCGAGTGAGATTAATCCTATCTTTCTCCCGTCGGACTTCCCTAGATGGATTCTTGAGATAGCTTGTATAACGTTTGATATTGTCATGACAGGCAGCGTATTGTCTTAGAAATTCCTGTGGATTGGTCCGACGTAATTCTTCCAATTGCGAACGTTCCGACTGATGGGCAATGATGGGATGTTTGTATCTCCACTTGCCGGTATCGTTGTAACTCTGCAACTCGGAAAAAGCAAGAAGGTTCCGGATGCGTAACTCTGCCATTTTTTTCACCTTCTGTGGAGTTGGTTTCTGGTCGAGTTCCTTATCTAGAACCTTCATTTCGCGATACGTATTGACACGATCGTTATAAATGATAGTTGCTATTTGGACGTCTTTGTCTTCGAGCTTTTTCCATTTGATGTTCGGGTATTCGGACTCTTTTTGGAACTTACGGTTTTGAGCTTGGATGGCTTCGGACTTTTTTTTTCTTCCTCAAGAGCTGCTTGAGCATCTTCACATGCCTGAGCTGCATCCTCTAGCTGTTCCTGCAATTCCTCGTTATCAGCTTCCAACTCTTCCACACGTTCTTCAGCTTCCATTACACGTTGTTCTGATTCCTCATGTGCTTGAGTGACTTCTTCCAATTGTTTCTCCAGCTCTGATTTATCCTCTACATGGATGTTATCGTCTCCATCATCGGAGGAAGGATTGTCTGCTCCTGCATTGGCGATATCGGATTTATTATCTCCTCCTTCGGGAATTGTGTCTGATCCCCCGGCATTATTGTCTCCATCATTCAGCTCTTTAGTTTGTTCATACTGCCGGCGATTAAGCCGGATATCTTCTCTCGTAGCTTTATCCAAAAGAGCATAAAGCACCTCATTCGCATACCGGATAGGATTTCGCCTAGCTCTTGGAATAAGAGGATGCGAAGGCCAAACTTTGTGAAGCAGGTCAAGATCTGCTTCAACAAAGTTTGAATTCTGCATATCCTTATAGATTTTATTTTTCTCTTTAAAACTATACATGGCTATAAATTAAGCTGTTTGCACACGTGATACCTCTACAAGCGTACTTGCATCGAAAACTTTAAATGTAATCGATGAGCCGGCTTTTGCAGTCCAAGTCGCAGAATCCTCCAATATGAAAGTTGTATTGTCTGCGATAGTAGCTGCCTTATCAGCTCCTGTACCCCTTAAAGTGATAATACGTCCTTTGTCTGAAGACGTAACTCCCGATACAGTTGCTATTGCATAAGTAGCGGACGCTCCATCAGGTATGGAATAAATATCCTGACCAGCTTTAATGGCAAGAGCTGTAGAACCTGCCGTATGAACTGCAGGAGGAGCAGTAATAATATTACCAGTATAATGGTTGTATTGATTTACAGAACTGCGTTCAAACGTATAAGTTATATAACGTCCGTCTTTATCATTCTTTGCCTCAAAAGATTTCAGAATAATCGGCCGTTCGTCAGAACCAAGTATCTCCCACTGGGTGGTTTCAATTTCCTTAAACAGTATAATAAATTTTCCTCCGATATGATCTTCAGCAAAATTCATCAGCTTGTCCCTTATTCCTCCCATGATGATGGAAAAAGTATTGGTACCGGTAGAAGTGATATCCCCTTTTTCTCCATTACCTACATACGTCGGGAAGTCATGCGCTTCAAAATATTGCATATATTCTCCATTAAGCATAGGCAGAGTTGAAACCTGACGACTCGCATTGGGCTTCGGAAAAGTTTTAGACCTGTCTAACTGATTGATATCAATTAAATAAACTTGATAAGTAATATTGCTGCCAAAGGTAAACTTATCTGATACATCACCAACAGAACCTATTGCCATCATACTTGCTGTAGACACGCCTCCAAAACCTGTCATACAAAATGCTGCAGATTCATGATCAAGTATTGCACCAACAATAAAAATTATGGCAAAAAAAGTCATTAACGAAAGAAAAAACTTCAACTGAAGGCGATGTCTAGCTTTCATGCCTTTTTGAAGAGAACGAATTAAATCATTTGGTTTCATAAAAATAATATTTGAGTTAATAATTAATTGATTCTGATAAAAGGCGCACGCCGATGGTGCGCCCCCTAACCTTAAAAACACAACCTATGAAAAACTATCTTGCTCCCGGAACATTCGGTTGCAAAAGCTTATTTACAGCTCTAACGCCACCAACACAACGCTCCAATTCTATGAATTTATTCTTTGAATTCAGGATTACCATAATATAGTCGCCAAGTTCCGTAGGATTCCAGGCGGCGGTAATACTATCAAACTTTCCAGATTTGGCAATAGTCGATGCATTGGTTGTAGAACCGCATTCAATGATATAAGCAACTCCCGCACGGGCTCCGGTAATATCGGTAATAGCAGTAGCCTTGGTATTTTCTGCTGTAACAAACCAGAACGGTTCTTTCAGACCAGTAGTTACAGTTGTATCATCCGCAGCTAAAGATTTGCATGGTTTATTCATGAATATCTGCTGAAGCTCATAAGCATTGGCTACGAGATCTGCCTTGTTTTTGAATGTAGGACCAACAAAACTTGCACCCGTACCTTCTTTCCACGTAGACCATGCCTTGACAAGTTCCATGTCATCCTTAATCTTGATGTTAAACATTTCACCGGCAATGAATTCAAGGAACATCAAGTTACCCGGAGTCTGCATGAACATGAGCTTCAATTGTCCCATATTAGGTAACCATTTAATGTGAACTTCCGTATCAGGTACAACATTAAGATAACTGTCCGGTCCGCTGAAATCCGTATCCTTTCCATAAATGGTACGGATATTCTTTTTCCACCATGACTTATGGTTCTCATTTAAATAGAGGAATTTATCCTTGAGTACCTGATTTTGTGGTAATGTAGATTGAATATCTTCAACAAACTGCTGAACGGCCTCTAACATTGTTTGGTTATCATAATCTTGATAAGCATCATCACCATGAAGCAACATCTTGTTTTCATGGTAATAACGGACCAATGTATAAACAATACCTGTAGATGCATTCAGATAACTTCCTGCAACACCCGATTCCGGTTTCACATAGATACCCATGATACGACGTTCATTCTGCTCATATTGCATCTTCTTGTAGATATTCAACAGGTTAAACTCAATCATCGACCATTTAATAGGATCAGATCCATCCGTATTCAAATAACCGATGTACTGACGCTCAATTTCTTTCATTGTACCAAAGAGCACTTTAATCATTGCGTCATCTACATAACCGAATTCCGGCTCAAGTTTCATGTCACCTTTCCAAATCTCACCCTTCTGATAAGCCTGGGTTACTTCGGTGAAATAAGCATTGGTAATCATCTCACGATCCTGAATACCATAGCGAACCGGGAAGAATTCTGTTACATTTCGGATTTCAAGAATACGTGCAATCAATGCATCTTGACGGCGGATCATATACTGATCACCTAAACCAGCGTCAGGAAGCTTGGAGGTATCAAAGCCAAACTCACCAGCTGACAGTTTTTTAGGATCAAGCATATTGTTATTCTTCAGAAAGGCATATCTGTTTGCCAGAGAGCGACCAAACTTAACTGCTGCAGAACGGAATTTCACCCCATCCTCTTCTTCATCAACAGGATTCAAACTTGCATAAGCCGGATTAACGGCCACCATGTTCCAACGATGAGTCAAAGCAAACATATCACTTTCAATACCCAGGAAATGGGTTTTATTGGTACCGGGACCATTCACCTTAATTTCTGAGTTCAATGTTTCTACAGGACTATCCGGAATTGCCTTGGATGCCATCTTATTCACTTTAGAGGTTAACTCCTCATTTGACTTTTTAAGTTCCTGTATACCCTTCACGATATCGTCTGCAGAATTCTCACTATCCGGTTTTTCATTATCACCTTTAGGAGTTTCCTCACTATTTTCTCCTCCGTTAAGAATATCCAAGATTTGAGACTGCTGGCTTTCAAGTGCTTGCAACCTCTCCTGTTCTGCCGTTTGCATGTCGGCACGAAGATCTGTTCCGAATTCTTTCTTGTAAGATTCGAATACATTATTCCAATCTTCCTGTGTCATTTCACCGGCAGATGCTTTCTCTGTCAACTTTAACTTTGAAAAGATAGCAGCCAGCTGCTTTTTTAATTTTTCTTTCATGACTAACTAAATTAATGATTATAAATACTGTAAAATTTGGCTCTGAGTTTTTTGCTTGGTGAGCCATTCCTGGCCGATATTGTATGCTTCAGAGATAGCTTCAGAAATGGTGGATATTCCGTCAACGAGTCCTTTCTGTTGGGCAGTAATGGCATCGAATGTTTCACCACGAAAAACAGGATCATCTTCCGGTAGTTTGGAAAGCGCAGGACGTGACAGTTTGACCTCCGAAATGAACTGTTCACATAAAGGGTCCAGCTCTTCCCTGATATATTGCTCCGGATGGCCTTCCTTAAGATCTTTATATTTTTTATTTTTCAGATCTGATTTCGTAGCATACTCCTCAACTTTGTTTATCCCCAGCTTTTTATAATAACCTTCAAAATCATAGAAGCTAACCATCGTGCCTATGCATCCAATACTGTCATTCTTAGTTAAAGTATTGACTGTAGAGCCATGACAACCGATATAATATGCAGCCGAACCTCCTATTTTCTCAAATAGCACATATATAGGTTTGGAAAGGGAGCGCATTGTATCGCTTAGGCGGTCAAGATACCAGGCTTCTCCTCCTCCTGAATTGATATGGACGAAATGAACGGAAATGTTCGGATTAGATTCGGCAGTAAGAAGATCCTGTTCAAATTGTTTAGTTGAGAACCAATAATACGATTCAGAAAGTATTGTACCTTTAATACGGTGATAAGCGATCGTACCTTCAGGGAGTTCATCTGAAGAGTATTCAACAGAAATAGGAATAGCTGCTACTTCACTGTATTTCTTCAGGTCATCCGCAATTGCCTTTATTGCCTTTTTTGTTTCATCCTTATAACTCGGAATTTCATCCCAAAAAGATTGTGGCTGAATTTGTGATCCGGACAGCGATGGAGGAAAACAAATCATCATAGCCTCAGTATATGCATCTGAGGTCATGAGTAATCTGCTTTCCGGAGAGAGTAAGAGCTTACGAAGATAATTTCTTTTCATTCTGCGGTCTTTTCCACGAAAGTAGAGTGAAAAAGACTGCAGGTGAAGGACGGTATATTATACTGTAAGAGGTGAAGAGAGCATTTTGCACTTGATAAACAGCTTTGCAGAATTCAAATTGGGAGCAATGTAAGCAATCGCCGGTATGTTTTGAGTACCGATCTTGAATTTGCGACCAGACGAGTCCTGGCAGTTTATTAGCACAGATTGTCCCGAAGAAAAATCCTCTAATGTTTTCTTATCAGGGAGTTCTATTACTATTTCATTGTCGCAGTTAAACACAAGACCGGAATCGGATAATTCTGGTGTAGCTTTGATTTCAAATGGATCTGCTACAAACTGATAATTGCTTTTTCTCATATTTCCGACAGGAACGACTGAGAAGATAATTGATAATTCATTCATATATATTGGTAATTAGTTGATAATTAACAAGTTCGACATTTTACGACTTTTTATCCTCTTTTTGGGACAAAACATATAGTTTGGTCGGAGTGATTTTGACCATTTTTTCTTGTTTTTTATTTATATCTTCTTTTATACTCCCGTCTACGATCTTTCCGACGAACAAGATCACGCCACCGATAATAGTTTTTTAACAATGCATCTTCTGTTATTGAATCAATATTATACACACACATAAATTGATGAACGACATCTATGTTGTTTAATGGACGCCCATTTTGCTCATTCTCTTCAAGCATTTGGTGAAGCTCATTATTAAAATGCCTACTGATATATTTTTCTATTATATTTTGTGAACGTGGGCTAAGATAGTTATAATACATCGGGTCTTTTCCAACACGTCTTTCCGGTAAAATAATAGCCAGATTTCCAGTATCGATAGGGCTTATTCCATCCGGACGTTTTACCATTAGTTTCCATATTACATGATACAAGTCTTCTGCGTCAGGAATTTTCAGAGGTTCATCAGACAAGCAATTAAACTTGCTTTTTATATATTCGGCAAGATACGGGGTAACATTAATTTTAGTCGTTATCATAGCTTTCTTATTAAAAAATATTTTTGAAATGGTTTTATTCATTTTCGCTTCCAACTGTCCAACCGTCCAACATAGCGTTTATCATACTACTAAAGTTACTAATTATTAATTAGTTACACAAATATATATACTTAAAAATAGTGTTGGATGACGTCCAACATATCCAACAAACGGCTTTTTTTAGTCATTTTGTTGGATTTAGCATTTTTCTAGTTGTTGGATTGTAGAGAAAGGCAAATCCAACACGTCCAACAACGTCCTACAAAACAACAACAATGTTGTATATATATATACTACTAAATTAATCATATACTACTATACTACAGGCATTTACATTTTAAAAAGTATTTTTTTGTTGGACGGTTGGACAGTTGGACGTGTGTTTTGAAATATTTTCTTTTCAAAACTTCTCTTTCTATGTTTTCTTTTTTTCATTCTAGGGGGTACGGGGGATTTAAATAGTTAATAGAATACACCGGTTTATCATTGAATTCTTAAAATGTCCGTATATTTATAAATAATACTCCTCTACCGGCGTGAGCTAGAGAGGAGTACATTCAGAAAAATATTGCTTAAAACGGTAGTTCCTGCTTCTCATTTTCATTATCCGGATCGAAAGAGGAAATATTGTCAGCAGAACGTTGTAAGTCAATATCATACAATTCACGGAATATGTCATAGTTGAGAGCGATACAGCTGGAATTCATAGTTCTCTTTTCCATTTTCCGAACCATTGTATTATCGGTCGTGGCTTGTATTCCATTATCAACAATCTTTGCTTCTTCAAATCCCCCTCTAGGTACTTCAGTGACATCATACCAATTAAACCGTCGGGCATGGATTAAACCGATATAACTCGGATGAGAGCGTAAATTCTGCTCGATGGTAGATTGAGTCGATTCTTCGCTGTTAAAAGAACTGCGTGCAAAGTTCGTATAAATTGTACTCAAGCGTAAAAATAGGATGCGTGTTCCTGCAGGGAAAGCGACCTCTTTCTTTTCACCTCCGGGCATTTTAATCGTGACTTTGTCCGGAGTATCAATAGCGAAGTCCCGCCCCTCACGTACCGCTTTCGTATCAATCATTACGTCCATAGCTTTGAAGAAGGTTGCTAACTTGTCTGTTTTGCTAATCAATTCGATTTGGAATTTAATCTTATCTCTGGCCACAATGAAAAATTCATCATAAGTAAATGGTAATTTCAGAGAAGTATAATCCTCAATCAGCCGACAAGTGGCCAGGAATAAAGAAGCAGTCTTCATAAGACGGTCGATCTCTCCGGAATTAGCCAATGCTTCTTTTAATTCATCATAGGCATTCTGCTTGAGTTTGCGAAAATGATCCATTACCAGAGGTCTGAGTTTAAGTATTTCAAAAAGAACATTGGAAAGTCCTATCTTATCCGGATCCTCAATTTCTTTGAGCCGATTAAACAGTTCGACTTCCTCCGGAGTACGGTTTTTAGGCTTGGGAACTTCGCATACAATAATACGCGACATAAGTGCATTGTCATCGCGCTGCGGGGTTTCCTGGCCACAAAGAATAACCGGTGCATACACCTTATCATTTTCTATCTCTTTACCGGAAGTTCCTTTCCTTTTTTGCCGACCATCACCATCATAAACAATCCCCTTGAGTGCTTGAAATTTAGCATCTGATATATCTTTGTTATTATACTCATCCAATACCACCGGCATATCCCGGAATGTACTCATCAGCGTGGACATGGCAGCATCCGTACCAATATTCAGGTTAAAGATGGGATATTTGGGTGAAACAAACATGGAACGGATGGATATCGCTATCTGCGTTTTCCCAGAGGACATAGGTCCCATGAAAAAAGGAGCTGTAAATAATCGGTCAATACAATGAATATTACTTCGGAAAGCACACATAATGGTAAAGAGAATAGCCCACTTTCCGTTATCATTTATCTTATATACTTGATCCATCAGCTCTGCCCATTGTTCGAAAGAGCATTGCTTTTCCTTCGGGATATCCTTATAAACAAGCTGCGATATCAGTTCGTATTTATCAGACTGACGCCCAGATCCGGCATAGATAGTTGAGAATGCCGGCAGGTAATAATTACGGTTGTTGTGCATCACCACTCCGAGTTCATTTACCGGATCGAATTTAGGCAAGCCATCCACGACATGGAATATACCATTGGAAAAGGCATAAAACATATTGTCTTCCCGCCTTGAAGTTCCATCCATTTGTTGATTCCCATAAGTTTGTACTTCTGTACATGTGATAAAATTTCTACTCATATATTCTTTTATTTTAGTCCAATGCTTTTCTTCCCCATTGGTAAAGTTGACCGCCTCCAGATTGATTAGTTTTTCTTCTATGGTTGATTTTTTCAATAGGGCTTTCGAAGGAACTTCGATATATAATGGAGTTTTGTAATATCGTCTATTTATCTTGAGCACACGTTTGTTGGCTTCGTCATCATCCGAATAAATATGTAATAAAGGAGTCATGAAAAAATCACCAATGAGGCTATAACCGGAATTATTATTATTCTTGAACATATAACAGACAGGTTCACCGTCCTTGTTCAATTTTGGATAAAAGCCACACTGCGTGTGCATTTCATTGTAAGATGGATTTTCTGTTACATAAGTGGGTAAGACATTGGGATCATAGTCTTCACCATCATCATCAGTCCGTTGCGCATTGATGGCCATGCGTGACTTCCTTTTGCCGAGATAAGGTTTAAGGATATCCGTCATAGCTCCTTTCGTCAGCCCTAATGAATCATGGAAGTATTTATAGTTAACAACACGTACAGAATCGTCGGCGTAACTAATAAGGTCTGCACAGCGTTCAATGAATGGGGTTTTATCCCCTTGATAAGTGATAAAGAAATCTCTATGAATCTTAATATAATATTTTATGAAAATCCAACTGATATCCTTTCTTTGATTCTCTTGCTCAAATTCATATTCTTCATCTTCATTTTGTTCTTGCTCCTGATCGGTTGCAGGAACAATTACTGTAATATTAGTTATGCCGGCACGAAAAAAGGTAGCCAGAGACTCTAAATAATCGGATTCATCACCATCACCGTTAACTTTAAGATTATCACAATCCGTAGTAAAAAAGGTGCATACTTTTCTAACTTTTTGTATATCCGTAGAGGAAGGAATGCCATGAATATAAAGTACCGGCGTATCGCCATACATCCTTATGAACTGGTCAAAATCACTTGTTAATGTACAAGACTCTCCTTCTCTCCTTACTTCCTGAAGTAAATCAAGCCCATAAATTCCAGGCTTCATTTCCTCTTGTTTAGGAGCATCTTTTACATTCCTCAAGATATCTCTTATCTTTCTTTCAAGAAGCTCGGTTGTAATGGAGAGTTTATCCGCTAGAATTCTAATATAATTGAGCCTTAATGTTGCGGAAGATACATAAGATATAAGATTGCAAATCGTATTGATCGTTTGTTCATTTTCCTCCGGATCCAAAGAATTAGAGGGTAAAACTTCTGCGAAATAAGAGACAAAATCTATGGTATGATTAGTCATCCATTTAGCTGTATTTTCTTTCTCCTGACGTGCTATGTCGTCCGGATCCTTACCGTCCGGGAGTATAATACATTTCACGGAGAGACCATTTCGAAGTAGAAGTTCACAATTTTTAAGTGAAGCTTTTAAACCGGCAGCGTCCGCATCATAAACTAACGTAATAGTTTGTGAGAACCGAGATAGAAGTTTTACTTGATCCGGAGTTAGTGCAGTTCCAGAACCGGCGATTGTATTTTCGACACCAGCAGCATGCATGGAAAGCACATCAAATTGCCCTTCTACTAAATATACATTATTTATCCGGCCAATAGCTCTCCGGGCTTGGTAAAGACCAAAAAGTTGTGTGCCTTTCTTAAATACAGGTGTATCACCGGTATTAGCATATTTAGGAGTATGTTCTTTCGCTGTTACTATACGACCTGAAAAACCTGTTACATTTCCATTCAAGTCTATGAATGGGAACATAACCCTATCCCGGAATACATCATAAATCTTTCCATTGTCTGTTGTGCTCAAAACTCCAACTTTTAGCAGTAAAGATTCTGAAAATCCAGCCAAAGGCATCTGTTTGGCAGCCAAATTACCTTCAGGAGCATAGCCGATTGCAAATGATGAGATAACTTTATCCGTTAACCGGAAACCTCGTTCATCAAGGTATTTTTGCACTTCAGGAAGATACTTTTGAAAAAAGACGGTTGTTCCTCTTAATGCTATTCGCATGGACTCTAGTTCCTGGTATTTTTTTGTTTCCTCTTCCGTCAATTCCTTATTCTGAATCTCTATACCGGTTTTTTTAGCGCACCACGTAATAGCTTCGGCAAATGACATATTTTCGTGTTCCTGGATAAATTGTATCACATCTCCTCCAGCTCCACAGACAAAGCACTTGTAAATTTGTCTAGATGGGCTAACAGTCATTGAAGGATGACTGTCAGAATGGAAAGGGCAAATGCCTATGTAGCTGGAACCCGCTTTCCTAAGTGATACGAATTCACCAATGACATCAACAATATTCAGTGCTGATTTTATCCGGTCAATATCTTGTTTACTAATCATATTTCATCAAATATATTTAATTGGCGTGCTTCAAATGCTTCCTGAAGCGTAAGTCCGAAATATTCAGAGAGAGCGATGTATTCTTCTTGTGTGACTTGTTTACGACCAAAATATATATCCCAAAATCGCATCTGGTTAATATTCACTTCTTTGTAAAAACTACGGTTCGGCATGAAGTTCTCGGGATGACGAAATTTAATACGGAGAATCTCCTGTACCAAATTCCGTTTCACAGTTTTCCCGATCACAATCTTCTTTCTATGTAGAAACAGTTGTACTGCTAATTCCGATCGGCCAATATGTTCTGCCAATTCCGTAAAAGTCTTTTTCCCGGCATTTTCCCGAACATATTGTTCCTCTTCCGGGGTCCATCTGCCATTATTCATAATCTATCTGATCTATTATAAATTCGACAATAATCATCGCTCATCTCATATTCGGGGTGTTGGTTGATATAGCAGCAACAAATCTTAATAAACAATTCCTGATCCTCTTCTTTCACATCTGTTGCTATATCATAGCATTTACCAGGACGCAATTGATCCAATGCCTTATTTACCCGGTTTTCAAAATCACAGTATCCCTCCAATCCTAGTTTTTCGATATATTCATCTATCCAGTCCATTGTGATTAATTTATATCTTTTCAAACTTACTTCCATCACCCCTTTATTATTAAGATCCTACATCTGTGATTCAATTTCTCTTTGCTTTTGATATTCCAATATCGTATTGATTGGCAAATCAAAATTACGCTTTCGAATGTGAGAACGGAAGGAAAAACAACGCCCTGCATCATCCCATCGGAATTTCTTTTGACAAATAATGATTTTTCGTTCTCCAGAAATAGTAATCCTTTTCGGTATATTTATTCTTCCTTCTACTTTTAGAACATTACGTGAATCTTTTGTATGAATGATGCGATCAAGGATGTATCCACAAGAATTCATTGCCTTTTCAAAAACTTCTGCTGTGTACATAGCTCTGGTATCTGATTTTGCATTAATCAATATCTTTCTCATCTTCCCAAATATCTGCACAGGCTTGTTTGATTTCTTCTAAAAAATCACCATCTTCCAACTTCTTGTTGAAACTATCGAACAACTCAGTATTACCTGATAAGGATACTGGTTCAGAATCATCGTCCTGTAATCGTTTATGAGAGAAATAACCTTCATACTCATAACTATAAAACTTAAAAACGAGATAGTACATTATTGGATACTGAACATCATTTTCATCATATTTCCAATTATTCAGCTCTCCGTAAAGGAGGGTGATGTTTTCCGTAAGTTGTTTATTAAATATCATTCTTTTATTCCTTTCTTCTTTTTTTCGTTATTTAATCCTTCGCTAAACTCTGTCCTTGTCTC
>ERZ791802.508-NODE-508-length-39537-cov-9.996175_pt1 | contig 39537 bp, 43 predicted proteins | sample MGYA00510308_ERZ791802 | MGnify/ENA primary metagenome ERZ791802 (study PRJEB30046, sample SAMN00792028) | human gut metagenome | study: EMG produced TPA metagenomics assembly of the A metagenome-wide association study of gut microbiota in type 2...
ACATAATATCTGCCAAAAAGACAGTTTTAATAAATAAACACTGCTGACATAGTCACGTCCGAACTCAATCAGCAACTGCTTCATAAAACAAATGCAGACGGCTTCGGTTCAATGCAGGAAAAAAAATATGCCTGTGTCGTCATATTCGACACAGGCATACCTTAATATATACTATTCTTATTTTATTACTTCTCCAAAACAAGCACCAATGCATTGTTGGCATCATACAAACCGATACCACCACCGGACAATACATCAAATGATTTCACCTCATTCATCGCTTTCAGAATCTTGCCTTCCGTTTCCATATCCGGACAAGCCATCATCGTGCTTACCACTCTCGCAAAAGAAATGGATTTGGCATTATTTGTATTGGTTTCAAAACCGCCATTTATCATATTACATCCGGCATTACCATGAATCATCTTTTCCTTCACATCAAAAGTGATGAAAGGTTGCTTCTCCATACCGGAAGGAATTGCTTCGCCATTCACTTCCTTCACTTTCCATTCTCCGTTCAATACCGACAATTTCACATCAGCCTCCTTTTTCTCCAAAGTTATAACCGGACGATTGGACGCATTGCAAAGATACAGTTTGTCTTTGCCGGCTTTCTTATATCCTTTCACTTGTGCAAGAGCACTCAATACATTTCTCTCTGTTGTCATATCCGGACACATCATCCGAGTGCTGCCCATTGCGCCGAGTTCAAGGCTTCCCGGTTTCGCGTTTACGTCGAAGCTGCCCATCATACGGTTGCAACCGCTGCTACCGGATACGCGCCCCGTTGCGGTATCAAAAGCAATAAAAGGAAGTGTTCTACTTTCGCCCGAAGTAACTTTCGAGCCATTGATTTCTATGATATTCCACTCACCATTGATAGATGACAAAGGGATCGCCTTCTCAACCGAACGGCATGAAGACATTGCAAGCGCCGCACCGGCAATGCAAATTGAAACTAATACTTTATTCATATGTTATAACGTTTAAGTTAAATTGGGGGCAAAGATATCAAAAAGATTGGAAAATAATATCCAATACAATATAAAATATATACATTTGCCATTGAATGTACAACAAACGAACAATTTACATAGTTCACAAAAAGTAAATAAATATGAGAATCATCGCTCTTTTTCTGTTTTTTTTCTGTTGTGGTACGTCTCCTGTCACAGCACAAAACGATTATATTGTCACCACCCCTTCCACTCAGGAAATTCCCGAAAGTGAAGAAGAGCAATTTATCAAAAGTAACTTCCCATTGCAACTTTTGTGCAAGTGGACGCCCGGAATGAAATTTATGTTCGCTCCATCTTCACGGGATATGTTCCTGCCTACACTTTCTAACTATGATACCGACAAGGGGGTAGATAATAGTTTGCTGAAACACAAAATCCTCACTTTCACCGGAACTGAAGAAAAAGCCCAAAACATATCAAACAGCACCAATTATTCCACCCGTTTCATTTTCGAATGTGAAGGAGAAAAATATTACTATGACATAAAAAATATGCGACTGGATGAAATTTGCGAGAAAGCTCCCCGCGCATGCGTCAATGGATTAGTCTATTTGAAAGATGTAGATACGGCAAAGAACCTGTTAATAGGAAAAACAATCTATATTCAATCCGAAAGCGTGCGTGTAGATGATACTAATAATTATTCCGGTTATCGGGATGTAGCCATTCCTGCCAATACGGAAGCTACAATAATCGCCGTCGGAGTCGGTAATCAGACATATCCTGTGAAAATCATATTCAAGGATGCACAAGGGCATTCTTATTATCTCGAAGTCGCCCTCTCACGAACCAACTCAGGCATGGATCTGAATGACTTTCAAGGCGAAAAGAGAATGAAATATTTTTCGAATGCGATCAGCTTCACGAATAAAAGTTCTGATAATATCGAGGGACTGAAAAACAAATATCTGGGACGAACCGTTTATCCTAAAAAGGTATTGCCTGCCAAAAGGGTGGTTTCCCTTGAAGGCAAGCAGACGAAATCACGTGTTCACTTGCCCCGATATACGGTTCTGAATATCAAAGACATTAATTTGGCTTCATCAGGCAGTCTGAGTGTTCTGTCATTGGAAGACAAAGCCGGAGTCATCTATGAACTGGAAGCTGACTTGAAATATGATGTTATTGTCAGAAATGCGAATTATATCGAAGACCTTTTCGGATTTGAAGATATACAGAAAAAATATCCGGGCATCACTGAAAAGCGTTGGCAGCTCATCTCCCGCGGTGACTTGGAAACAGGTATGAGCACTGATGAATGCCGTCTGTCCATCGGTGATCCGATAGAAATCGAGTTGAAAAAAGATAATCGTTTTGAAACTTGGTTCTACAATGGCAAAACGCTGGAATTTGAGAACGGTACCTTACGGCGATACAAATAAAAAGGAGTACCGACGAATGATTATCTGAAAATAATCACGTATATTTGCTCCATAAACAATTCTTATATTCTTAATTTTTAATTCGCAATTTAAAGAAATGGGTAGAGTTCTTATTATTGGTGCAGGCGGTGTTGGCACTGTCGTTGCGCACAAAGTGGCACAAAATGCCGATGTATTTACAGATATTATGATTGCCAGCCGTACAAAAGAGAAATGCGACAAAATCGTCGAGGCAATAGGTAATCCCAATATAAAGACAGCTAAAGTCGACGCAGACAATGTGGACGAACTGGTAGCCTTGTTCAACGATTTCAAACCGGAAATGGTGATTAATGTTGCTCTTCCCTATCAGGACTTGACTATCATGGAAGCTTGTCTGAAAGCCGGAGTGAACTATCTGGATACGGCCAATTATGAGCCGAAAGATGAAGCTCACTTTGAATATAGCTGGCAATGGGCTTACCATGAACGTTTCAAGGAAGCCGGCCTGACAGCTATCCTCGGTTGTGGATTCGATCCGGGAGTCAGTGGTATCTATACAGCTTATGCGGCCAAGCATTATTTTGACGAAATCCAATATCTGGATATCGTAGACTGTAATGCCGGAAATCATCATAAGGCATTCGCCACTAACTTCAATCCGGAAATCAACATCCGCGAAATTACGCAGAACGGACGTTATTATGAAAACGGCAAGTGGATAACTACCGGCCCGTTGGAAATTCATAAAGACCTGACTTATCCGAATATCGGCCCCCGTGACTCCTATCTTCTTTATCACGAAGAACTGGAATCATTAGTGAAGAATTTCCCGACTATCAAACGTGCCCGCTTCTGGATGACTTTCGGACAGGAATACTTGACTCACTTACGTGTCATCCAGAATATCGGTATGGCCCGTATTGATGAAGTTGATTATAACGGAGTGAAGATTGTTCCCTTGCAATTCTTGAAAGCTGTATTGCCTAACCCGCAGGATTTGGGTGAGAACTATGAAGGCGAAACTTCCATCGGTTGTCGTATCCGCGGTCTGAAAGACGGCAAAGAACGTACTTACTATGTTTACAATAATTGCAGCCATCAGGAAGCATACAAGGAAACGGGTATGCAGGGAGTAAGCTACACCACCGGAGTTCCGGCAATGATCGGAGCCATGATGTTCTTCAAGGGAGAATGGAAACGTCCGGGTGTAAACAATGTAGAAGAGTTCAATCCGGATCCGTTTATGGAACAACTGAACAAGCAGGGTTTGCCATGGCATGAAGTAATCGATCAGGATTTGGAATTGTAAGACATTCATTAAAAAGGAAGTTATGATTAACATTGGAGATAAAGCACCGGAAGTATTAGGCATCAATGAAAAAGGTGAGGAAATCCGTCTGAGTGCTTACAAAGGAAAAAAGATTGTATTGTATTTCTATCCGAAAGACAGCACATCGGGTTGTACGGCGCAAGCGTGCAATCTGCGTGATAATTATTCCGATCTGCGCAAGGCCGGTTACGAAGTAATCGGTGTCAGTGTAGACAATGAAAAGTCGCATCAGAAATTTATCGAGAAGAACAACCTTCCTTTCACCCTGATTGCCGATACTGACAAGAAGTTGGTAGAAGAATTTGGCGTGTGGGGAGAAAAGAAGCTGTACGGACGTGCATATATGGGGACTTTCCGCACTACTTTCCTGATTAACGAAGAAGGAATCGTAGAACGGATCATCACTCCGAAAGAAGTGAAGACCAAAGAACATGCCTCACAGATTTTAAACCAATAAATCCATTAATTATAGAATAAGGTATGGCAAAGAAAGACGAACTTAATTTTGAAACAGATAATAAAATGGCATCAAGCGAAAAACTAAAAGCCTTACAGGCTGCCATGGAAAAGATAGAAAAGAGCTTCGGTAAAGGTTCTATCATGAAAATGGGTGACGATAGTGTTGAACAGGTAGAAGTGATCCCGACAGGCTCTATCGCCTTGAACGTGGCGCTCGGCGTAGGTGGTTACCCAAGAGGCAGGATAATCGAAATATATGGCCCGGAATCTTCCGGTAAAACGACATTGGCTATCCATGCCATTGCCGAAGCTCAAAAGGCCGGCGGTATCGCCGCTTTCATTGATGCAGAACATGCTTTCGACCGTTTCTATGCTTCCAAACTGGGCGTGAACATTGACGACTTGTATATATCCCAACCGGATAATGGCGAACAGGCTCTGGAAATAGCCGAACAATTAATCCGTTCTTCCGCCATCGACATCATCGTTATCGACTCTGTTGCCGCATTGACCCCGAAAGCAGAAATCGAAGGTGATATGGGCGACAATAAGGTAGGTTTGCAAGCGCGTTTGATGTCACAGGCATTACGTAAGTTGACCGGTACAGTCAGCAAGACACGTACAACTTGTATCTTCATCAACCAGTTGCGTGAAAAGATCGGTGTTATGTTCGGTAATCCGGAAACAACTACCGGTGGTAATGCACTGAAATTCTATGCTTCCGTACGTATAGATATCCGCGGCAGCCAACCTATCAAGGATGGCGAAGAAATTCTGGGTAAACTGACTAAAGTGAAAGTTGTGAAGAATAAAGTGGCTCCTCCTTTCCGGAAAGCAGAATTCGACATTATGTTCGGTGAAGGTATCTCCCACTCCGGAGAAATCATCGACTTGGGTGCCGACTTGGGAATCATCAAGAAGAGCGGCTCATGGTATAGCTACAACGATACCAAGTTGGGACAGGGACGTGACGCAGCCAAACAATGCATCGCTGACAACCCCGAACTTGCCGAGGAACTGGAAGGACTTATCTTCGAGAAATTGAAGAAAAAAGAATAACGGGATTCTGTCATCTTTTTAAGACAGGGCTGTATCCCAAAAGAAGTGGGAGAATATCGCATGACACGGATATTCTCCCACTTTTCTCTCTCTATATATATGTGTATTTATGTGTGCCTCTTCTTTATACGAAATAAATATAAGCCAACGTACTCAAGCTAATCACTACCCAAAGCAGAACTCCCTGAACTAACGGCTTGACCCCGACTGCCCTTAACACATCAATAGAAAGAGAAGCACCGATAAAGAACATAGTAATCGTCAAGGTCTTACGGGCGATTCCATTAATTGCTGCTCCCAACTGCGGCACTCCGTCAAGTAAGTAAGTATTTACCACCATTGCCAGAACAAAGAAGAAGATGAACCAGGGAATACTGATTTTCTGTCCTTTGCTCTTAAAGATAAACGAAGTGGCAAAAGCCATAGGAATTATCCAAAGCGCACGGGTCAGCTTGATAGTGGTAGCCACTTTCAAGGCTTCTTCGCCATACGCAGCACCTGCACCGACAACCGAACTTGTATCGTGAATGGCAATCGCCGCCCATGTTCCGAACTGCTGTTGATCCATATTCAAAGCATGACCAATCATCGGGAAGATAAAGAGTGCGATTGCGTTCAGGATAAAAATAGTGCCCAGTGCAACAGACATTTCACTATCCTTCGCTCTCAGCACCGGCCCTACTGCCGCAATGGCGCTACCACCACAGATAGCAGTTCCCGAACTGATAAGATAAGCGGTATTCCGGTCTATCTTGAATAACTTACGTCCGATAAACCAACCAATCACTAAAGTACCGATAACAGAAATTACAGTAAACTCCATACCTTCCTTACCGGAAGCCAAAGCCGAATGAAGGTTCATTCCGAAACCCAGTCCGACAACTGAATATTGTAATAAATATTTAGATGTTTTCTTATTAAACTTCGGATGTGCCTGTCCACAAGTCAATGCAAAAATAAGTCCAAGAAACAAAGCAACCGGTGGAGTCACCCATGCCGACCATGCTTCCAATCCCGGAATATAATCTAAAAACAGAAAGAAAGTCAAAGTAGAAAGTAACGCGACATAAATTGTCTTGTTGTTTGTCTGCAACGTTTTTGTAGCTGTTGAAATCATATAATTTTATCTTTAATTGTTTTCGGGGTGCAAAGGTACGGGAAACAATCAAGACATACCAATAGTTTCTAATTATGCATTATAACTTTTGGTTATAGACAACCTACTTTGGACTATTTTCATACAGTTACGATATCCTTTCCGAAAGGCGACAATGCTAACGCAGCCAGCTTAAAGTGTTGTAAGCCAAAAGGAATACCAATAATAGTTATACACAGAACCACCCCAAAAACTAAATGCGACAAACAAATCCAAATGCCACCCACGAATATCCATATCACGTTCATTAATATATAAAGACAGCCACTTGAACGGCTTCCGCTTCTCACCTCTTTACCAAAAGGCCACAAAGCAAGTCCTGCCAATTTCAACGTTTGCATTCCAAAAGGAATGCCGATAATAGTAATCATCATCAATATACTAGAAATAAGGTATTCTACTGCCGTGAAAATACCACCAAGCAACAACCATAAAAGGTTCATCAAACAGCCCATAACAATAACATTTTATTATTTATCCAACATTCTTTTTGTCGTCTCATCCGTTTTACCCTGATAATACCGGTCTATCACCTGCTGAAACAAATCATCCGGAGCAACCTCATTAAAAAGCGTCATGCACGAAAGTACCTTCATCGCATCCAACGCGCCGAAAACGTCCTGCGCCGTCTTACCTTTCAATTGCAGAAAAGCCGATGTTATTTCTCTTAGTCTTTTACCCAAAATCGGATGCGCCAAATATGCTTCAGCTTCTTCCTTGCCACTGATTCCATAATACTGTGAATTATAGCTCACTCCCAACCCTTTCAGTTGAGGAAATATATACCAAATCCAATGAGAATGCTTCCGCCCGTTTCTGACTTCTGCAAGGGCACGTTCATAGTCGCCTTGTTGGGCGTCAAGAAATCGTTGTAAATTATAGTCTCCCATATCCATTAAGTTCTTGTCTTTGATGATAGATAGACAAAGATAAAAAAGAAATATGAGAATCTATACAGGGGATGAGCAAACTTACCATAAAAAACATATGTTATTATAACTTTCCGTATAACTACTATTATTCTCGCAAATCAAAGCCTTTTAAACAATATTCACTGCAAACATATTGGTATTGTAATATAAATACAGTATATTTGCCTTATAAAATAACAATAATATGGATATCACCGTACAGAAAAAAAACCAAAGTTTCCGTCTACCAGTAGAACTGATAGAGCGTCTTAAACAACTGGCTAAAAAACAGAACCGCAGTCTCAACAACTTTGTGGAGACACTGTTGCTTGATGCTGCCTATCATGAGCCCAATGAAATCACACTTGAGGCAATGAAGGAAGCTAAAAGTGGAAAACTCAAAGATGCACCTGTTCTTGATTTATCATCAATCGAGGCTATGGAAAAATCTATGGGTATATGAAAAAGTTAAAAGCGTCTACCCAGTATAAAAAAGATTATAAGCGATTTCGTAATAATCCTAAGAAGTTAGAAAAACTTTTTAAGATTATTCAACTTTTGGAAAAAGAACTTCCAATACCAAAAGAAAACAACCCTCACATGCTCACCGGCAACTATACCGGATATATGGAATGTCACATAGAAGGAGACTTTCTTTTGATATGGTTTGATCCGGATACAGACCAAATAGACCTTGTGCGTCTCGGCTCACACTCGGAGCTATTCGGAAAATAAGTCATCTTTCAATACAAAGCTCACTCAAATTATAAAAACTATTTTATATCATTATTCCATATAAGGTCCAACCACATCAATGCTCCAAGCATAATTCAAATTTGCTTGCGAACCATCATAAAATGTTCCAGATGTGATGCCTACTACTTCCCCCATACTTATTGATTAACGGAGATTAGTCGGGATATTGCACTTCCATCTTCACGGCAGGACTGTTGCAGGGCTTGCCGATTATCTGAACCTTAGCAACCTAGGGTTGTTCAGCCGAAACAGTCTTACCAAGCTTCTCGTTCCACAGCCGATGACGCTGCCAGTTCATGAACTTTTCGTAGCTTACATCGTACTCCACACAGAACTCACGAAATTCCTTGGTCTCGCTACATAACTGATACAGTTTATATATCTTCTGGTAATTTTCTTTTTCTTTTACCATAATTTCTATTTTAGGGTATGGCGCAAAGATATAGCAGTTAATAATGTATGTCAAGACGAAAAATAGAATGGGTTATTCATTATCTCCAATCTCACCAATCGCTATTTTAAAATTATACCATAAAAATTCCATGTACTAGTATCATTTTCCACCAAATTAAAACTTGTTGTATTTTTAGAAAGTGAAGGAAATATTAATCTAAAATTTATTTTCTCATACCTTGAATCAAAATAGTGTTTTTGTGGATGTATAGGAATACCAATCGCCTTTATCATCCCAAATTTCTGTCCCGTATTATAACTTACAATATAAGTATTCCGATCTATACTAACCCATCCTACTTGCTCTGTATAGTTATCATACTCCAAATCAATAATAGTTTGAGCTAAAGTTATTTGTACTCTCTTGACCTTTATTCCTTTGCAACTAGGAGCAATGGATATATGAGGATTATTCACATCTATATCATTCAAATTGCACGAAGTTATTTCTAGATTATTCGACGAAAACTGTCGCAATTGTTTTTTTTGTTTTTCTAATTGCTGTTCTTTTTCTCTACGTAAGCCCTCTTCTCGCTCTTTTTGCCTTAAATTGTAATCATCAATAGCTTTATTTATATCCATGTTGGTTTCTTTTAGAAGTTCTGTCACATTAGAAAACAATTTTTTACCATCATAAACAACCCCATGCATAACAGCATTCATTCCATTACTAAAACCAAGTAATTCTGTTTTTAACTGTTCATCCAATGCAGTATTATTCAACAATCTATTTACAAATTCTATCATCCCATTCAAATAATTGAAATTTGCTCGATGAACAGCATTCTGATAGATCATAAACTCTGAGATGTCCATCTTAACATACGTGTTAACAAATACGGCATCGGCTGGACGATCATAATGATTTACTTGCGCATAAGTTGTAGTAGCAGTCCAAATAAAAGAAACAAGTATTAACAGATTAATTTTATTCATAATTAATTATATACATTTTATATTACACACAATAAACTATTTACGAATAGATTCAGCCTTCATTACCTTATAATATGAATGATTTTCATCATCTTTAAATTGAATCATCCTATATTTATTTCCACCAACATAATAACTGCCACCACCATATTGTCCCACATATGTAAATGTGACTTCAATATTATTATATTTTTGATTTTTATAATCGCTTGCCGGAAGAATACTTTTTATGAACATCATTTTAAAAGTTCCAAAAGTATATTCAACAAAATATGCATCAGAACATGATACATTTAGTATTCTTTTTTCCCAACCTGAGCCTATTAAAAGAGGATCTAATAAAATTTCCATTTCAGCTCCTTCAATACCTGATGATGTATACCCAACTATAGTTCTTAATAACTCCTCAAAAGTATTCGTAATGGCCTGCCATTTATCAACTGTATCATAAAACAATCTCGTTTTATGATTATCCCACTTTGATAGAACGTCATATTTATTAGACTGCAATCCTTTATATATGGTATTCAATTCTTTCAAGCGATTAAAAACAGTTATTGTATTATTATGACTATCTGGATATGCCAAAAAAGAACCGGTTACATCCAATAATAAATTATTCACTTTTTCTAAGTCACTCAAACTCTTATCATAATCATCTTGAGAAAATAAAGGTATAGAATAAAATAAACACAAAATAAATACTAGAATTTTCATAATGTCCATTTTATAAACAATAAATTTATCTTTTTATCAAATATTTAGCAGCGACATAACCTTTTTGATATTTTAACAAATAAAATGAATCCACATAATAAAAATTTACAATAGCCCAATCCCCTTCTATCCTTTGAACTTCAACAATATCCCAATAATATAATTTTCCTATAACAGAAGACTTAATAGATGGATATTGTCTGATATTCAACACTCTAGTATAAACTTGTGCCTGATTATTTTGAAATTGTGTTTGAGAAGATACAACATTATATAAACGATTCCCATTCTTCTGACAATTCTTCAAATAAGTTTCAGGATTACCAGTAGCTACATTTCCTGTATAAGGATTTACATTACCAGGATAGCTCCAATTATTATAAGGATTTCCATCCGGATTAGAACGTATATGTGGATGAACATAAGTTCCATCTTTTCGATAATAGCCTTTCACATGAACTTGAGCATTACAAATAGTAGAAACTATTATGAGCAAAAACAATTTAAAAAGAACAATAATTACTTTTTCTAACTTAATAGTCATAATCTAACCTATTTTTATTTTTCATCAATCAAGACTTTTTATGTTTCCAAACTCTTTCCATCCATTTGCCTGCTTATATAACTCTAAACTTCCTTGAGGCACTATTAATGTACATTCTGATAACTTTTTCTTTTCTTTATCAGATGTCCACACATTATTTTTCTCTTTAAACATATAAGTAGTTTGTTGATTTATAACATCATAAATATAACTCCACTCACCTATCATAGGAGGTACAACAGATCCACATACTACAGTATCTATTAAAGAGTATGCCTGATAACTAACTGAACCTGAAACATAATATTCCCACCTAAAAGCATCATAATAAATCTCCTTCATAGTAGCTGGCAAAACTACATTAACAAAATTAGAGAACTCACTATAATAAACCATCGACACATTTTCAGCAAAGCTAATAGTATCCAAAGAATAACCTCCTCCAATCTTATGTAATATCGTTGAATCAGAAGATATTACAACATTTTCTAATGATACCCATCCTTGAATTTCTACAGGTAATTGTCCCCTGCACTCATTTGGTAAAACAACCGTTCTTATAGTTTTATTACAAATATTTATTCCAAATGGATTCAAATTCAATGATCCATTTTTGTCAACATTCCATAGAACATCAGATAAATCTAACTCTTCCAAACTTCTCATCCGTAGATTTATTGTTTTAAGATCTTCATTATTTAATTCACCGCTTATTTTTAAAGAAAGAAGTTCTCTTTTATATTCATCAGTAAGTAAATCTCCTAATGTTCCACCTTTTTTCAATTTTACAGAAAAATGAGATGTAACATAAGTAGGAACTTTAAATGTTGTTTTGTCGTTCAAAATAAAACTCACATGATCTTCAGCCACTTTTATTTCTTTAAACATATTATCACCTTTCTCACCTATGGCTTTTCCTAATTGTTTCCACGAATTTTCTTCATCGTATGATACATACCAATAATTATTTTCTATTTTCAATTTCGGAGTAACAGCATCCTTACCATCTTGTCCATCATTTCCATTTTCACCGTCAATTCCATTAATCCCTTGTGCTTGAATTTTACTTCCTTTTTCATCCTTTAACCATTCACCATTTAATGTCCAATAAAAAACACCATCTACATCTTGTTTTATCCCAATCAAAGGAAGAACAGCATCTTGCCCATCTACTCCATCCTTTCCATCAGAACCATCTTCTCCATGAAAAATTACGATAGGTTCACTTCGCGAAAAAGAAATAGTATAACCTAAAATTTCATCTCCTTGCTTCACAGGAATGACGCCAGTTATATAATCATTATTCTGTAAAACTGCAACAAGAACCTGCAATGATGAAATATTAGTATTCATCTGTTTACACAATTCCTCGAGTTTCTGCACCCGACTTTCCAAATTATCAACACGACTAACCAAAAAAGAATCATCATAATCATCACCACACGAAGCAATCAAGAACTGACAAGCAAAATAAAATGAGAATAAAAGAGATTTCTTTAAATCGTCTATTACCTTTTTCATCATTATAACATAAAAATAACCAGCAGATTCCCGAACCGGACGGTTCATAAATTAGATAAGTCACTATTATATAAAGAAAAAGCGCGGGAATCTGTACCTGTTACTTGTCCCACGCATCAAGGCCTTCGCATTGCCCAACTTCGTCAGAACAAGCAACGCAGAAGCCCACGCCGATATGTATAGCATTTTTACAAACTTGTAAACATACAAATTCGCAAAAGATAAAACATATCCCGCAAACATCTACTGTTGCTTTGTTTTTTGACGAAGTTTTCAAAAGTTGCGAAGTTTTGATGCGCCAAAGACAAAACGTTAAGTAAACGTCTTTCTTTTTATAATACATTCCCCACGCCACCCTAACCTCACGAATTGAGGTATCGGCGTGAGAAACATTGCAAAACTATGAAAATAAAATTAAATATCCTACTTTATATCAATATTTTCACTCAAATACTTACAGTAAAGTTTTTGTTCAATTTGCGTAACACGTTCAATACGATTAAACAAAGTAATCTTATTGAACATTGTAATATAAAGCAGTATTACTCCATGAATCTACACATTATAATGATAATCGTAGGAATAACACTTCTACATTCAAGTACTCTCCTTCGCCAACATATCAATTTCTTTCGTACATTTTTCTGTACCAACCTACCGACAACTTCATAAGAAGCAGTACTTCTCCTCCACTCTATTAACAAATAACTTCCACTTTATTAATCATAAACTTCCTTTTATCAAATAGAAAACTTATCTTTGCCTAATCATAAACTATAAATGCAAGCTTTGATTATAAAAACACAAGTTTCATTTTTATAATTGCAAGCTTTATTTATAAAAACAGAACTTCCACTTATAGTTTATGATTAATCAAAAGGAACTTTAGGATTAGGAGAAAAGAAGTTTGCACTTAATGCAGAGGAAGTTTTCTCTTAATAGACAAGAACCCATCTATTAATACTTTAAACCAAAGAATGTATGGCACGTTACATCATGGAAGAGATGCCCGACCTCCAAAAAACAGGCAAAAGAATTACTTATCCCAGATTTGCACGGATAGACAATGCAAGTCTAAAAGAATTGGCGCAACGGGTGGGCGATGTAAGCGGTTTTAGTGCCGGAGACATAGAAGGCGTACTGCTTCAGACAGGCATCGAAATGGCACGTCTGATGGCAGAAGGACGCTCGGTAAAAATAGACGGGATAGGGACATTTACCCCGTCGCTTACCTTGGGCAGGGATAAGGAACGGGAAGACGCAGAAGAAGGTGGAACACATCGTAATGCACAGAGCATCTTTATAGGTGGTGTTAATTTCCGTGCAGATAGGACGATGATAAGAAACATCAGCGAAAGATGCCGGTTGGAAAGAGCACCTTGGAAACGGCAACGTTCTTCGGAGAAATTCACACCGGAGCAACGATTGGCGTTAGCAATAAAGTACCTTGACGAGAATCCTTTCCTTACTGTATGGGAATACCGCAAACTGACCGGATTGCTTCAAACTGCTGCTACCAATGAATTGAGACAATGGGGACACCAGCCTGATTCAGGAATAGAAATAGCCGGCAGAGGTGTCCATAGAGTATATATAAAGAAAAAAATAGTAGAAGAAGGGCAATAGAAAAAAACAATAACAGCATGAGAAATGATGAGAAAGGGTATGAGAAACAACCTTTTCAAGGCTATTTTCTCTTTAAAATGATGAGAAATGCACTTCCGTGAAAGCATTTCTCATACAGTAGTTCATTGGTTAGAAGACTGTTGACTAAAATTTATGAGAATATGAGAAATACTTTTTCCATTTCTTGTGTAGAGCAACAGGGAGCCTGAACCTGAATTATAAATTTTTGCTGTGATGTCCCGCAAACCGCATGAAGACCTGGGACAATCCTCCCTCCTGCCCTTGTAGTTGTACGAAATTAAATTCGCGCTGCATGGGCATCCCTTTTATTTCAATCACGCGCAGATTGCCCGCTACGAGTTCTTTATGTACGGAACGGATTGAAACAATCCCCATGCAATCAGCATGTTCGATGAAAAGTTTGATGCTTTCCGTACTGCCGAGATACATCATTACATTCAAAGAAGACAGTTTCAGATTATGTTGCGACAAGGCACGCTCAAATACATCCAACGTTCCAGAGCCTCTTTCACGCAGGACTAATGGAATATTCAGCAAGTCTTCCGGACTTATTTCATCCTGAATATTCAGTTTGGTATGTGCATGTACCACTGCCACAAGTTCGTCTTGCAGGAATGAAGTATATTTTAAGTTAGGAAGGCGGAAGATACCCTCTACCAAACCCAAATCTATCCGATGCTCCTGCAAAGCTGTTTCCACTCCACGGGAATTTCCATTAATCAGGGAAAGGTTGACTTGTGGAAACTTAGCGATGAAATTTCCCAATAAGGGCGGTAAGACATATTGGGCAATTGTAGTACTGGCTCCCAATTTCAATTCACCGATATATTCGTTGTGAAGCAAATGCATTTCATATTCCAACTGTTTGTAGTCATCCAGAATCTTCTCACTATGCTTCAATAGCAACTCACCGGCATCGGTCAAGGAGATTTTACTTCCCTGACGCTCGAATAAGCGAGCCTGATAATAAGTCTCCAATTCCTGAATATGCTTGGTAATAGCAGGTTGGCTGACAAACAGCTCTTGCGAAGCCTTCGTAAAACTCAAGTTCTTCGCCACACTCTGAAACACTTTTAAACGAAAATCGGACATGGGGCTAAATTTTAAGTATTAAGCATTAGATATCAAGCATCGGGCATGGGGCTATCAAAGTTCATCAGCTCTAATTCCTAATGCCTGCATGACGGGGAAAGCCAACATATCCCATTTATACGCTAACGAAGCATCCGGCTCGTTCATCCGGAACTGAATAACTTCCTTGCCTTTTATCTCATTCAACGCATCAGTCACCCTCTTTCCATACTCTTCATTGAATGAAACCACAATCATTCTTTTCACGTCAGCCGAATCGGCAACGATGGACAACAAATCAAGAAACAAATCTTCTCTTGTCACCATTCCTTCCGAAGGAACACTTGCAAATGAATACTCACCATAAGGGCTTTGAAAAGCAACACCGTTCAGTTCCTTCTCCAAATCGGAAGGCTGGCAATACACAAGCCGCTCCGAGTCCTTATCGTAAACAAAAAGAAATTGCACTTCATTTTTTCCTTCTGTAATCCCTGCATCCAATGTCAGATAAGTAGTCAGTATCGAAAGGTCTATCTCTTGCAGAGAACGCCGCAAGGTCTTTTCAAAATATCCCTTCATATCTGTAATTACAAAGTTCAGAAAAGCCGCATCAATCAACACTACTGTCTCAGACAGTTTTATTTGAGGTTTATCGTTCATACCTTATTCTTAATATTATTACAGCCGATAAAGATACTACAATACTTTTATTTATCACCCTCATTTCGCAGCAAATTCGTCAGTCGTACATAAGAGAAAGAGGTCATTTTGTCCTTTAACTCCCTAATAACCATGCTATTTTGTCATATTTTTCTACTTGGCAAATCTTTTGCGCCCTTTTAGGTGTTATTAGAAACGTGAAATAAGAAAGGAGAACAACGATATGAACTTTAACAATTTTACTATCAAATCCCAAGAAGCGGTACAGGAAGCCGTGAACCTGGTAAGAAACCGGGGACAACAGGCTATTGAGCCTGCCCATATCATGCAGGGAGTGATGAAAGTAGGTGAGAATGTCACCAACTTTATCTTCCAGAAGCTTGGTATGAATGGACAGCAAGTGGCGCTCGTTGTCGACAAGCAAATAGATTCACTGCCGAAGGTATCCGGTGGAGAGCCGTATTTGAGTCGTGAATCGAATGAAGTATTGCAGAAAGCAACACAGTATTCCAAGGAAATGGGCGACGAGTTCGTTTCATTGGAACATATCATACTGGCATTGCTGACTGTAAAGAGCACCGTATCTACCATCCTGAAGGATGCCGGTATGACGGAAAAGGAACTGCGCAATGCTATCAGTGAATTGAGAAAAGGAGAAAAGGTTACGTCACAGTCAAGTGAGGATACTTATCAGTCACTGGAAAAGTATGCCATCAACCTGAATGAAGCTGCCCGTAGCGGCAAACTAGATCCGGTGATTGGTCGTGACGAAGAAATACGTCGGGTACTTCAGATATTAAGCCGCCGTACAAAGAATAATCCGATTCTGATTGGTGAACCGGGTACGGGTAAAACTGCCATCGTAGAAGGTTTGGCGCATCGTATCCTTCGTGGTGACGTACCTGAAAACCTAAAGAACAAACAAGTTTATTCATTGGATATGGGTGCACTTGTTGCAGGTGCAAAGTACAAAGGTGAATTTGAGGAACGACTGAAATCGGTTGTCAATGAAGTGAAGAAATCGGAAGGTGATATCATTCTGTTTATTGACGAAATCCACACTTTGGTGGGAGCCGGAAAAGGTGAAGGCGCCATGGATGCAGCCAACATCCTGAAACCTGCCCTAGCCCGTGGAGAATTGCGTTCTATCGGTGCGACAACTCTTGACGAATACCAAAAGTACTTTGAAAAGGATAAAGCACTGGAGCGTCGTTTCCAAATTGTACAGGTGGATGAGCCGGATAATTTAAGCACTATCTCTATCCTTCGTGGATTGAAGGAACGCTACGAGAATCACCATCATGTACGTATCAAAGATGATGCGATTATTGCTGCCGTGGAATTGAGTAGCCGTTATATTACCGACCGTTTCTTGCCGGATAAAGCTATCGACCTGATGGACGAAGCTGCTGCCAAATTGCGTATGGAAGTGGATTCCGTTCCGGAAGAACTGGATGAGATTTCCCGTAAAATCAAGCAGTTGGAGATTGAGCGCGAAGCCATCAAACGCGAGAATGACAAGCCGAAACTGGAAATCATCGGCAAGGAGCTTGCCGAGCTTAAAGAACAGGAAAAGTCCTTCAAAGCCAAGTGGCAGAGCGAAAAGACGTTGATGGACAAGATTCAGCAGAATAAGGTCGAAATAGAAAATCTGAAATTTGAGGCTGAAAAGGCTGAACGTGAAGGCGACTACGGAAAGGTAGCCGAAATCCGTTATGGCAAACTTCAGGCTTTGGATAAAGAGATAGAAGAAACGCAACAGAAACTCCGTGGGATGCAGGGCGATAAAGCCATGATTAAAGAGGAAGTAGATGCTGAAGATATTGCGGATGTCGTATCTCGTTGGACAGGGATTCCTGTCAGCAAGATGTTGCAAAGTGAAAAAGACAAGTTATTGCACTTGGAAGAAGAACTTCACCAACGTGTAATCGGTCAGGATGAAGCAATTGAAGCGGTTGCGGATGCTGTGCGTCGTAGTCGTGCCGGATTGCAAGATCCGAAACGTCCGATAGGTTCATTTATCTTCCTCGGAACGACCGGTGTGGGTAAGACCGAGCTGGCAAAGGCCTTGGCTGAATTCCTGTTTGATGACGAAACGATGATGACCCGTATCGATATGAGTGAATATCAGGAGAAACACAGTGTTTCCCGTTTGGTTGGAGCGCCTCCGGGATATGTAGGATACGATGAAGGCGGTCAGTTGACGGAAGCTATCCGGCGGAAACCTTACTCGGTTGTACTGTTTGATGAGATAGAGAAAGCTCACCCGGATGTCTTCAATATCCTGTTGCAGGTTTTGGATGACGGACGATTGACAGATAATAAAGGAAGGGTGGTTAACTTCAAGAATACAATCATCATTATGACTTCGAATATGGGTAGTTCTTATATACAAAGTCAGATGGAAAAGCTGAATGGCGCTAATAAGGAAGAAGTAATCGAAGAAACGAAAAAGGAAGTGATGAATATGCTGAAAAAGACCATTCGTCCCGAATTCCTGAATCGTATTGATGAGACGATCATGTTCTTGCCGTTAACGGAAAAGGAAATCAGGCAGATCGTACTTTTGCAAATTAAGAGTGTACAGAAAATGCTTGCTGAAAACGGGGTAGAACTGGAAATGACGGAAGCCGCTTTGGACTTCTTATCCCAGGTAGGATATGATCCCGAATTCGGAGCACGTCCGGTCAAGAGAGCTATTCAGCGCTACTTGTTGAATGACTTGTCCAAGAAACTACTTTCTCAGGAAGTAGATCGAAGTAAGGCAATTATCGTTGATGCAGGCGGCGACGGATTAGTGTTCAGAAATTAAACGGCATCAAGCTAAATGAAAAAGTCGGCAGGTTCTTTTCAGACCTACCAACTTTTTTTATATTCCTGCATATACGACTCTCCGAACCTCAGGTTGGCAGTTCGGATGACTCATCACTAAAACATAAGTACCATGTCTCGGTATTGTTATGGTAAGTGAAGGCAGAGCAAACTGATGCTTCCCCCTTAGCTCACCTTGAGAATCATATAAGAATACCATTGTACCCGCCAGCAACCTGGTCAGGCATAATGTCCCTGTTTCTTTGTCCAAATGGACATTCACTTCTTTATTTGTTATCGTTTCCATCCCCTTACATAACAGATTGGTTCTCTACTATTATATTTATCCACGCCCAAATTCCATGAAATTATGAACAGTGGCAAAGATACATAAAAAAGCATCATTATTTACAATATAAGTAGAAGATATTTATTTAAAGAAAAGATAACCCAATATATACTAATTTTTTCTTTAACAAACAAGCATTTATATAAAAGAAAAACATGATAACCAACTTTTAAATGATTACCATGTTTTTTAGTTTTTCAAGACAAGCGACATCGACTATTCTGCCGTTACCTCTTTCTCATCTTCTTTGATTTCTTCCTGTTTGAATTCTGTAATACCATTAGAAATCAGAATATTATACCAGGAAACCAGTTTCTTTATATCCGCTACATACACACGGTCACGATCGAAGTTCGGCAGTACTTCTGCCAAATATTCGCGCAACTGTTCGGGTGTAGCTTTCTTGGGATCAATAGAAGCCGCTGCTGATTGCTCTTTTTCCTTGATCGCTTCCAACACATCGTACAAAGGAACTTCCGCATCATCCGTGTACATTGCTATATCTGCCAATGAGATAATTTTTTCATTACCATAAGCGGGGAAACGTTTCTTCTCAGCATTGATTGATTCAACAATCAACATATTTTTTCCTTGCGAAATAAGTTTGTACAATCCCGGTTTACCGGAGATAGACAAGATAGTCTTCAACATAGTATATATACTTTTGTTTATTAATTATTTTTTGCGGGGCAAAGGTAATGATTATTTTTAGATAGCAAAGAAATAAGCTCCAAAACCTGCGGAATTAACGGTGTTTCATCATCATTCACAATCACATAATCAGCATGATTTCTCTTAGCCTCATCACTCATTTGCGACTCGATGCGTTTCATCACCAATTCTCTTGATGAACAGTCGCGCTTTACAGCACGCTCTACCCTTACTTCCAACGGTGCATAAACCATTACGAGGAAATCGACTTCATCCCTAAAACCGGCTTCAATGAGAATGGCGGACTCCATGCCTACTAACGGTTCACTCCCTCGCCGGATTACCCACTGACGAAAATCTTCTTTCACCTGCGGGTGAATGAGGCTGTTCACTTCTTTCACATGATCGGGATGTCCGAACATATAGGATGCAAGCAAAGGACGGTTTAATTCTCCATCTTGAAAAACGTCCCTACCCACCAAGTCACAAAGTCCCTGACGGATCACTTCATCCGTATGCGTAATACGTTTCGCTTCTATATCCGATATATAAACAGGGATTCCCATTATTTCCAGCAGTCTGGAAACTACACTCTTTCCGCTACCGATGCCACCGGTTATGCCAATCTTAATCGCCATCTGGAGTTACTTGTTCTATCAAAAAATCAACTTGCTCGGGAATAATACGGATTTGATTGATTCCGCTCGGAAATGATTTCAGTTTAACCGTATATTTATCCGAGCCTAGCTTCAGTAGTTCTTCATAAGAAACATTAATCACAAAATCGCTTGCTTTTATACTACGGAATCGCTTCAGTCCTACCTGAAAAGTGATCTGAACCTTTGAAGGAAAAGCACGCAGTACTTTATCTGCCGGAAAATTAATCCCATGCAACGGTACTTCCACCGTTTTCTCCGTATAAATATCCACCGGGAATGTCACCTCAACCGAACCCGGAACAAACTTCACTCCCCTTTCCGAAGCCAAAGAAATCCGTTGACGGGTAGTATCCGATATATTCTCCAAGTTTATCTTTTGAGTATAAGCAGTGGTTATCGTATCCAAAATCCCTTCCGGGGCATAGACCAATACCGAGTCGGGACTGCAAATCGTATCCGACACATAATATTGAAGTCCGGCTGTCACTTTTCCTTGAAGGCGGACAGGCACTAACTTGGATTTCCCTTCAGAATAGATATAATCCAATGTATCGGGCTTAATGGAAAGAATCCTGGAAGAAACGTTCAACTGGCTCAATATCTTTTTCTCAAAATCGGATGCGTAAATCTTCACATGATTATTTTTTCCTTTATAATCGGAAAAACTCAGGTTTACCGGAAAGAAACTCTTTCCCAGCATATAATTAAGGAGAACAGTACCTTTATCTTTCACTCTGACACGAAGTTCGGAAGGGGGTTCCGAAGTCAGTACCACATTATTGGGAAGGTCTTTAATACGCACCGGAATAGAAAATTCCGCTTCATAATCATTGTTCAATGTCTGAAGCAGCCAAAAACCACCGGCTATCAGGAAGAAAAATAAAAAAATTAAGAATTCCCTGCTCTTATCACTGAGCAGAAAATCCTTAATTCTCTTAGATAACTTTAAATACGTATATCTTATTTTCCTACGATCAAACATAGGCATTTTTTTACCGACGATTTACTTAGATTGATTGCTAGCTGCTGAAGCATCAGCAAAAATAGAATTCTTATCTATCTTAATCTTCACGTTAGAAGCAATCTCAAGTACGATATAGTCGTCTGTAATTTCCTTGATTATACCGTGAATACCACCGGCAGTAATCACACTCTGATTTACCTGCAGAGATTTACGGAAATTAGCTATTTCTTTTTGCTTCTTATTTTGAGGACGGATCATAAAGAAATACATGATAACAAACATTGCTATCAGCATGATCCACATCATACTTCCACCGCCAGCAGCAGGAGCTTGCAATAATACAGTAAATACGTTCATAAATAATCAGTTTTAGTTTCTATTATATATACAAAGGTATCAGTTTTTATTCAACTTACCTTCTTTTTTCAATTGATTAACTATTCCATCCAATGTTCCGTTGATAAAGCTACCGCTCTTAGAGGTGCTGTATAACTTCGCAATTTCCACATATTCATTTAACGAAACGCTGACCGGAATGTTCGGGAAACTTAAAATTTCTGCCAATGCTGTCTGCATAATGATGACATCCATAAATGCAATACGATCCAAGTCCCAGTTTTTCGTATTCTCACTTACCAGGTGACGGTAGTAGTCTGAATTCAAAATAGTACGGCGGAACAGACGGCGCGCAAATTCCTGATCTTCATCATCTTTGAATTCAGGAAGCAATTCTTGATTCGCGCCTTTTTTCTCGTCAAAGCGCTTGATTGTTTTCAATACGAATGTATCTACTATTTCTTTATCGTCATTCCAATACAAACTTTGGTCTTCCAGTACCTGATCGAGAGAATCATTATTAAAGATGTATGTCTTATAGATCTTTCTCCATAATTCACGATCCGCTTCATACGATTTGTCATCAGAAGCCATATACTCTTTATAGATGTCGGTTTCCACAATTTTTTCGTAGAGTTCTTTCACAAAATCCTGGTCGTTCACCCAGGTTCTCTTCTGATTGGCGATAAACTCCATTAGTTGTTTGTTGACTTCCAACTGGGCAATAAATTTATTGTCCACAAACTTCGTGTTGGGATATAACTCTTCTGCCGTGGGTGCCAGTTTGGCTTTTGCCGCATCAATACGTTTTTGTGCATACTCTGTCAATGCTATCATCAGCATTAGCAAATAGTTGTAAAGGTCATACGCCTTTGAAAGACTAAAGAATAACTCTTTCTCCGCTGAGTCTAGATTTTTGCTGCCATTTTGATAATAGGCATATACTATCTGTATAATCTTAAGACGAATAAGAACTCTGTTGATCATAATTCAAATTAATACTGTTGTTATCGAACTGCAAAAGTAGATATTTTTAATGAGTTTCCACAAATAAATCACATTTTTTAATGCAGTATTTGATTCTCTGCGCTTTTTCTTTTGACAGTTTAAAAAAAATATCCAATTTTGAAGCCGATTATAAACAGATCGTAAGACATGGAAGATTTAAAAAAGAAAATGAGCGCAGACATGAATGACAAAGAGATTGTATTCTCCAAGTCTATCAAAGCAGGTAAACGCATCTACTATCTCGACGTAAAAAAGAATCGTAAAGATGAGATGTTCCTGGCTATTACAGAGAGTAAGAAAGTGATAACGGGAGAAGGTGATGATTCTCAAGTTAGTTTCGAGAAACACAAAATCTTCTTATATCGGGAAGATTTTCAGAAGTTCATGGCAGGACTTGAGGAAGCTGTCAACTTCATAGAACGCAGCGACATGAACGACTATATCAGTCGCCTGAACCAGGAAGCAGATGAAGAGGATGAACTAAAAGCTGCCGAAGAAGCACAAGAGAACAAATTGGAAAGCGAAATTAAGATTGATATCGACTTTTAAGAAAGTAAATCTTTGATAATTCAAAAAAAAGATGTACTTTTGCACCGCTTTTTTGCAACATCGTGTGATAATCCACATCGTGTGATGGTGAATTAAGCAAAATAACTTAATTTAGAGTAACACAATTTTTTAAGAAATGAAATCAATTGAAGTAAAAGGAACTGCAAGAGCAATTGCAGAACGCTCTTCAGAACAAGCAAGAGCTTTGAAAGAAATCCGTAAGAACGGTGGTGTACCTTGTGTACTTTATGGTGGTAATGAAGTAGTTCACTTCACAGTGCCTAACGAAGGCCTTCGTAATCTTGTTTACACTCCGCACATCTACATCGTAGACCTGGACATCGATGGCAAAAAAGTAAACGCTATCCTGAAAGACATTCAGTTCCACCCTGTAAAAGACACTATCCTGCACGTTGACTTCTATCAAATCGACGAAGCTAAACCTATCGTAATGGAAGTTCCTGTACAGTTGGAAGGTCTTGCAGAAGGTGTTAAAGCCGGTGGTAAGTTGGCATTGCAGATGCGTAAGATCAAAGTGAAAGCTCAGTACAATGTAATTCCTGAAAAACTGACTGTAAACGTTGCTCACCTGGGATTAGGTAAGACTGTTAAGGTTGGCGAATTACACTTTGAAGGTCTTGAACTGATGAGTGCTAAAGAAGCCGTTGTATGTGTTGTTAAGTTGACTCGTGCAGCAAGAGGTGCAGCAGCAACCGCTGGCAAGTAATCTGAGATTATCCCTGTAAAAAGAGATATACTACAAACGCAGATTAATGCAGATTAAAGCAGATGTTCAGTCTGCATTAATTTGTATTAATCTGCGTTTCTCTTTCCAATTAATGAACTGTTTTACCGAAAAGCAATGATAAAATATTTAATTGTCGGACTGGGAAATATTGGCCCCGAGTATCACGAAACTCGGCATAATATCGGATTCATGACGGTAGAAACATTGGCTAGAACCAATAATGCCCCGCCTTTCATCGACGGGCGCTACGGTTTCAGCACCAGTTTCTCTGTCAAAGGGCGACAGTTGACACTACTCAAACCGTCGACTTTTATGAACCTAAGCGGGCTGGCTGTCCGCTACTGGATGCAAAAGGAAAATATTCCATTGGAGAATGTACTAATCGTAGTGGACGACCTGGCTCTCCCTTTCGGTACGTTACGTCTGAAAGGTAAAGGAAGCGATGCCGGACATAACGGACTGAAGAATATCGCCGCCACCCTGGGTACTCAAAATTATGCCCGACTGCGTTTTGGCATCGGAAACGATTTTCCACGTGGCGGACAGATTGATTATGTGCTCGGGCACTTCACGGACGAAGACTGGAAGACGATGGACGAAAGACTGGAAATGGCGGGAGACATTATCAAGAGTTTCTGCCTGGCCGGAATCGACATCACGATGAACCAGTTCAACAAGAAATGAAATCACTAAAAACATGGCTGAAGCAAGAATAGATAAATGGATGTGGGCTGTGCGCATCTTCAAGACACGCACAATTGCGGCAGAAGCCTGCAAAAAAGGACGTATCACCATCAATGGCTCCCTGGCCAAGGCTGCCCGTATGGTGAAACCGGGAGATGTCATTCAAGTAAAAAAGCCGCCTATCACCTATTCCTTCAAAGTACTGCAAGCTATCGAAAAGCGTATAGGCGCAAAGCTCGTACCGGAAATGATGGAAAATGTGACTACTCCTGACCAATACGAACTATTGGAGATGAGCAAAATCAGTGGATTCATAGACCGTGCACGCGGCACCGGACGTCCTACCAAAAAAGACCGCCGGGAACTGGAAGATTTCACAGCACCGGAGTTTATGGATGATTTTGACTTTGATTTCGATTTTGATAGTGAAGAATAGTAAATGGGAATTTAATTTAGACATAAGAACAAAAGAACATAAAGACTGCGCTTGGAAAATTATTTCTGCCGGTCATTAAACTACTACTGTTTCATCTTTTGTTCTTATGTCTAAAAAGAAATTTATTACTCTGTCTGCAATAAAAATTATCATTTATAGATTTGCTTTTACAGCATCAATCAACTCCTGATATTCTTCATCTGTCAGGTAAACTTTTCCCGGATTCATTTGGAATACACCACCATAATCAGGCCCATCCACATATTTAGGCGCTAAATGGAAGTGCAAATGGGACAACTTATCCGAATAAGCACCATAATTTATCTTTTCCGGTTGGAAAGCCTTTTGCATGGCACGGGTAACGCGCGCTACATCGGCCATAAAAGCATTACGGTCTTCGTCACTCAACTCATTCAAGTCGTTCGCATGGTCTTTGTACGCTACAAGGCAACGTCCACGATACGTTTGTTCCTTAAACAGGAATACACGTGACACACTCAACTGCGCAATCTCAATCATCAGATTATGCAACGTCTCATTATTCTGACAATACAGACATTCTTTCGGATCGCTCTTCATGATATTATTATAATTTTAAGTTTTTATCGTCACAAAAATAAGGATTCCATTCTTATCCGGCTTGTACTTTTTCGTTTTTTTGATTGACTAATTGGTACACATCCTCTTTTTCGCCTACCAACCATACCACATCACCCTCTTTGAGCGGTGCATTCACGTCGGGAACCATCAATGTCCCGTCCTCACTTTCTATCCCTGCTATCATGCAATGATATTTTTCCCGGATACCCGATTCACGTATCGTTTTGCCCAAGAAAACAGAATCACCATCAATGATAAACTGCTTCAAGGTCATTTCACTCTTTTCGTATACCTCCCAGTCTATCTTCGCTCCATTCTGCATCGCTTCATTGAATACGTTCAACTGCTCATCCGTCCCTATCACCTGTATCTTATCCATCGGGAACAGGCGAACGGAACCACCCGGAATATTAATCCGTCTCTTCCCCCGAAGAATGGAAGCCACATGAACACCAAACTTCTTTCCCAAATTAAGCTCCATCAACGTCTCTCCCGCCCAATTGGATTCTCCCGGAATTTCCATATCCGCCAGATGCAGGTCATGCGACAACAAACGTCCGGCATATTCCGGTTTCTTCTCCCCCAAATACTCCGCACGCACATCCCTGGAACGAAGATTCTGAAAGAAACGACGTTCAATCGAAATAGATTGCTTTTTCAGGCGGCGCGACCATACCATCAACAATACGGCAAGCACAGCAACACCGATAACCAATCCGATAGATGCTTTGAACAAACCGGAAATCACAAAGATGACAAAGAGTGCCGCTATCATAATACGGATAACAATTGTCGATACTAATGGAGCACGATTCGCACGGCTGTCATGCCACAAAGTCATAAATTCCACCGAATGGTTTTTCTTCACCATTATAGCCCGTAAGAAAGGAGCAATACAAAGAATGATAAACACCGCCCCCAACAATGACGCCCAAAAATGCGGCAGGTTCTCCTTGAAGAAAGGGACGACGAAACGGAAAGAAAGCGCGATAATCGATATACTGACAATGGAATAAACCACTGTAATCCGTACCATTGCCAATATCAGCTTCTTCCACAAATTCTCATGGTTGAGTGCAGTCTGTGACCCGGAAGAGTAACGCATCAGAAGTTTTCTCCACGAAGCGGGAAGATGAGCGTCAACAAAAGAAGAAGCAGGTTCGGCAAGGCGAATCATATAAGGAGTAAGAAAAGTAGTAATGACAGAAACCGCTACCACTATCGGATACAGAAAATCGCTCGTCACATGCAACGAGACTCCCAGGGACGCTATAATAAACGCGAACTCGCCAATCTGCGTCAGGCTGAATCCGCACTGCATAGCCGTCTTTAAAGGTTTACCGGAAAGTATCACTCCGAAAGTCCCGAAGATAGACTGCCCTAAAATGACTGCCAAAGTAATCACGATAATAGGCACGGCATATTCCACAATCATCGCAGGATCTACCATCATACCCACTGATACGAAAAAGATAGCTCCAAAAAGGTCTTTCACCGGTTTCACCAACCGGTCTATGGATTCCGCCTCAATCGTTTCCGCCAGGATAGAACCCATGATAAACGCGCCGAATGCAGCAGAGAATCCGGTATTGGCAGCCATCACCACCATACCGAAGCATAATGCCAACGACACGATAAGCAAAGTCTCCTCCCCCATCAACTTACGGCAACGCTTCAGAAATTCCGGAATCAGGTAGATACCGACTACAAACCACAAAATAAGGAAGAATAATAACTTTCCGATGCTCTCCAACATCTCCGTACCTTCAAAATTGTGGCTCACCGCCATAGTAGAAAGCATTACCATCAACACGATAGCCAAAATATCCTCCAAAATCAAGATACTCAACACCAATCCGGTAAATTGTTTTTTCCTTAATCCGAGGTCATCAAAAGCCTTATAAATAATGGTAGTGGAAGACATGGCAATCATACCACCCAGAAACAAACTATCCATCCTGTGCCAACCAAAGCCCATACCGACACCTATTCCCAACAAAATCATACAGAAGATAATGGTACAGGCAGCAATAATGGCAGAACCGCCCACTTTCACGATCTTCTTAAAACTAAATTCCAGTCCGAGGGCAAACAGCAAGAAGATGACACCTATATCCGCCCATGTCTTGATATTCGCAGCATCCATTACAGAAGGTGTATAAGGCATATGCGGACTTGCCAGAAAACCGGCAACGACATATCCCAAGACTAGAGGTTGTTTCAACTTCTTAAACAATAAAGTCATAATGCCCGCACATATCAATATCAGTGCAAGGTCAGCTATCAGGGTAGGTAATTGAGACATTATTTTATCGTATTTGCTGACAAAATTAAAATAATTCTATGGTATAAACAACATATTTACGGATATGTTTTATGATAGCCGGCATAAAATCAATCAGCCCCGGATAAATTCAGAACTTATCCGGGGCCTAATCAAACAAGACAGATTTAAAATCTTATTTTCTGAAAGGTGGTTTTACTATTACTGCTTTTAATTTACGTCCGCGCATGTCGATACAGATTTCCGTGCCCACCTTACTATATTCAGGCTTCACATACCCCATACCGATACCAATCTTGCGGGTAGGCGACATAGTGCCCGAAGTCACTACACCAATCTTCTCCCCTTCCGGATTCACCAGTTCGTATCCATGACGAGGAATCCCCCGGTCAATCATTTCAAAACCGACCAACTTGCGGGTAGTTCCTTCCGCTTTCTGCTTCTCCAGCATAGGACGGTTGATGAAATCCTTACCGTCCACGAACTTGGTAATCCATCCCAATCCGGCTTCTATCGGGGAAGTTGTATCATCCAGGTCGTTTCCATACAGACAGAATCCCATCTCCAGCCGAAGCGTATCACGAGCTCCCAAACCGATAGGCTTGATACCATACTCTTCACCTGCTTCAAAAACAGCCTGCCAAATAGCATCGGCAGCATCCGGATAGAAATACAGTTCAAAACCTCCCGCACCGGTATAACCCGTATTGGAGATTATCACATTCTCTTTGCCCGCAAACTTTCCTACCTTAAACGTATAATACGGAATAGCCGACAAATCAATATCCGTCAACTTCTGCAAAGCAAGAATCGCTTTCGGGCCTTGCACAGCAAGCTGTCCGATATTATCTGAAGAATTTTCCAGTTCCGCACCCTCCGTATTATGGGAAACGCACCAGTTCCAGTCTTTCTCCATATTGGCAGCATTGACTACCAACATATACTTTTCCGGTTCAAAATGATAAACCAGCAAGTCATCTACAATACCACCTTCTTCATTAGGAAAACAAGTATACTGTACCTTTCCCGGAGTCAGTGCCGCCACATTATTGGAAGTCACTTTTTGAAGAAAAGCCAACGCATTCGGCCCTTTCACCCAAAATTCTCCCATGTGGGACACATCGAACACACCGACATTCTGACAAACAGTGATATGTTCGTCAATGATACCGGAGTATTCAATAGGCATGTTATAACCTGCAAATTCATGCATCTTAGCACCGAGTGCTATATGTTTCTCTGTAAACGGAGTGGTTTTCATTATTTTAAAGTATTAAGTTTCAAGTATTAAGAATCAAGTATTATGTGCTATCAGGAAGCAGTCCAAGCAAGGCTTTTTATTTGGAAGCGACCAGTTCGGCAATCTTCACGATGACTTTCATAGCCTTTTCCATGTTCTGAACAGGAACAAACTCGTAGCGTCCGTGGAAATTCAGACCACCGGCAAAGATGTTCGGACAAGGCAACCCTTTGAAAGAAAGTTGCGCGCCATCCGTACCACCTCGAATCGGTTTCACGTTCGGCTTCACGCCAACGGCTTCCATTGCGGCAAAAGCAGTGTCGATGATATGCATTACCGGTTCTATCTTCTCACGCATATTATAATATTGGTCGCGCAACTCAAGAGTCACCGTACCTTCGCCATATTCTTCGTTCATTTGAGCCACCAGACGTTCCATCTCCTTCTTGCGGTCTTCAAATTTAGCACGGTCATGGTCACGGATGATATAAGAAACAGTACTTTGCTCCACTTCACCCTGAATTCCTATCAGATGATAGAAACCCTCATATCCCGTAGTATGTTCCGGTCTTTCCTGTGCAGGAAGCAGGTTGATAAACTGATTGGCAAGATAAATAGAGTTAATCATCTTGTCCTTGGCATAACCCGGATGCACATTGCGCCCTTTAAAGATAACCTTGGCGGCGGCAGCATTGAAGTTCTCGAACTCCAGTTCTCCCACTTCACCACCATCCATTGTATATCCCCACTCACAACCGAACTTCTCTACATCGAATTTATGAGCACCTTCACCGATTTCTTCATCGGGATTGAATCCGATACGAATCTTTCCATGCTTGATTTCGGGATGTTCTTTCAGATAAACCATTGCCGAAACGATTTCCGCAATCCCCGCCTTATCGTCAGCACCGAGCAAAGTCTTTCCGTTGGTCACAATCAGGTCTTCTCCCTTATGATCCAGCAATTCGGGGAATTGCGCAGGAGAAAGGATTACATTCTCTTCCGCACAAAGCACAATGTCCGAACCATCGTACTTTTCAACGATGCGCGGAGTCACATCCTTGCCGCTCATATCAGGACTTGTATCCATATGGGCTATGAATCCGATAGTCGGCACTTCTTTATCTATATTGGCAGGAAGCGTAGCAAAAAGATAGCCATGTCCGTCCAAAGTAATATCTTCCAATCCCAAAGATTCCAGTTCCGCTTTCAGATATTCGGCAAATACCATCTGTTTCGGAGTACTGGGAGTAAGCCCTGTCGATTCATCAGATTGTGTATCGAAGCTCACGTACTTTAAAAATCTGTCTACTAAAGTCATTTTATTTACGATTTAACGATTTACTACTTACTATTTGATAGTTTACAATGCCGTAAAGGTAAAAAAAGAGCCGTGAATTACAAAGCAATTCACGGCTCTTTTTTATTGTATAATCTTTTTTAAAAGTGGCTGCTGCCGTCAAAGCAGTGTGTGCACACTTTACATTTGGGCAATCCGATAGCTTCAATCAGTGTTTCGAGCGTATTGAACTTCAAGGAAGACAGCCCGAAACGCTCGGCAATGATGCTGACCATCTTTTCATATTCGGGCGAACCGGTAGTGGCATATTTTTCCAAATTCTTATTTTCGTCACCTTCCAGTTCCTTGATAATACGGCGGGTAATCAATTCCAACGCATTCTTGGAAGCAGAGAATCCCACAAACGGACAAGCATAAATCAACGGCGGACAGGCGATACGCATATGTACCTCTTTTGCTCCATAATCATATAGAATCTTCACATTGTCACGTAGCTGCGTACCGCGGACTATTGAATCGTCACAGAACAACAGACGTTTTCCCTGAAGCATCGCACGGTTCGGAATCAACTTCATCTTGGCAACCAACGAACGCATTTCCTGATTGCTGGGGGTAAAGCTGCGAGGCCATGTCGGCGTATATTTTGAGATGGCGCGATGATAGGGAACTCCCTTTCCTTCCGCATACCCCAAAGCCATGCCTACTCCCGAATCAGGGATACCACAGGCACAATCCACTTCCGATTCATCTGTCTGCCCCATCTTCAATCCGCTTGTGAAACGGACTTCTTCCACATTCTTCCCTTCGTAGCAGGAAGTCGGGAAACCGTAGTACACCCACAGGAAAGAACAAATCTGCATATCCTCATTCGGTTTGCGAAGCTGCTCAATGTGGTCGTCATACATACGGACAATTTCACCCGGCCCCAGATATTTCTCAATCTCATAATCCAGGTTCGGGAAACTGGACGATTCGCTTGTCGCAGCATAAGCACCGTCTTTCTTGCCGATTACCACCGGAGTACGTCCCCACTGGTCGCGGGCGGCGATGATACTTCCATCTTCCGCCAGGATAAGCATGGAACAAGAACCTTTGATATGCTTGAACACATTTTCGACCCCTTCGACAAAGTTTCTGCCTTGTATGATAAGCAGCGCGATAAGTTCCGTTTGATTGGTACTGCTCGAACTAAGTTCGGCGAAGTGCATATTCTGGCTGAGAAGTTCGTCTTCCAATTGTTGGATATTGGTTATTTTTGCGACGGTAACAATGGCGAAGCGGCCGAGGTGAGAGTTGATAATGATAGGTTGTGCGTCTGTGTCACTGATGATGCCGATACCGGCGTTTCCTTTAAACTTGTCCAGTTCTCCTTCGAACTTGGTTCGGAAATAGGTACTTTCCAAATTATGAATGGAACGGATAAACCCTTTTTCCTTACTATATGTCGCGAGTCCTCCCCGCTTTGTACCCAGATGTGAGTTATAATCTGTACCGTAGAATAAATCAGTCACGCAACTAGTTTTCGAGACTGTTCCGAAAAAACCTCCCATGTCGTTCTCTTTATTGATGATGTTTTAAAAAAGATGCGCAAAAGTACAAAAAAGAATCCGTCTGATAAAAAAAGAGCCCCGCAAAGTTTAATATTTCTTCGCGGGGCAATAACTAATATTTATTAAAAGCGGGAAATCCGAACACAATCCCTCTACCTGAATCTTATTTCCATTTCTTAATTATCTTCCTGTCTGCCGGAGTTGCTTCGATCAGACTCAAAGCAAATCCACCGCTCCGGGCAAGTTTCGCCGAAATACGGGTTTTAGCGGTTACGATACCTTTCTTTATTTGATAAGAAGTCGGATTCTTTTCAAAATCCGCGTCTTTGCCATCCTCATACAGCGTAGCTACATATTGTTTTCCCGGTTCAAGGAAATCGAGCGCGAACGTAGAAGTGCGGGGATTTTCGTCGGTGATACCGCCCACAAACCAGTTATCAGTGCCTTTAGCCTTACGGGCTACGGTGATATAATCCCCCGGTTCTGCTTCCAGGTATTTACTGTCGTCCCAATCGAGCGCTACATCTTTAATAAATTGGAAAGCATCCAAGTGGCGCTCATAATTCTCCGGAAAATCGGCTGCCATCTGCAACGGGCTATACATCGTGACATAAAGAGCCAGTTGTTTTGCCAATGTGGTACGCACAAAACTATGGTCGCCTTGCAGGAAAGAAAGTTTTGTATCGAAGATGCCCGGAGTATAATCCATCGGGCCGCCAATCAGACGGGTGAAAGGAAGCAGTGTCGTATGGAACGGCTTATTGCCTGCGAAGGCCTCATATTCCGTACCGCGTGCCGATTCATTGCCAATCAGATTGGGATAAGTACGGCATAATCCCGTCGGGCGAACCGCTTCGTGCGCATTTACACAAATCTTGTAATCCGCCGCTTTCTTCACTGCATACAGATAATGATCGTTCATCCATTGTCCGTAGTGATGTTCTCCGCGAGGAATGATATTACCTACATAACCACTCTTGACAGCGTCGTATCCGTTATCTACCATAAATTGATAAGCAGTATCCAAATGACGTTCATAGTTGCGCGCGGAAGCAGAAGTTTCGTGATGCATCATCAGCTTCACTCCTTTTTCCTTCGCATAAGCATTAAGCATTTTCAAATCGAAGTCGGGATAAGGAGTAACAAAATCAAAAACATAATCTTTGGAATGGCCGAACCAGTCCTCCCAACCCTCATTCCATCCTTCCACCAGCACCTGGTCGAATCCATGCAGGGACGCAAAGTCAATATAACGTTTCACATTGTCATTATTCGCAGCATGCCGTCCGTTCGGCTTTGTCTTTGAATAATCCGTCTCACCGAGTTTCACAGAATAAACATCGTCCGTATATGCCCATGAGCTTTTACCGCTAATCATTTCCCACCACACACCGATATACTTCACCGGCTTAATCCAGGAAACATCTTCGTAAGCACAAGGCTCGTTCAGGTTCAACGTCAATTTGGAAGCCAGAATATCGCGGGCATCATCGCTGACAATCACTGTGCGCCAAGGTGACCGGCAAGGAGCTTGCATATATCCTTTATCCCCTTTGGCGTCAGGTGTCAGCCATGATTCAAAAATCAAATTCTTATCGTCGAGATTCAAATGCATACAAGAATAGTCTACCAAAGCAGCTTCGTGCAAGTTGATGTACAGGCCGTCGGCTGTTTTCATTTGCAGAGAAGTCTGTACGCCTGTCGGCGAAAAAGAAGTTTGAGAAGCGTTTCCGGTAATTGCTCCCTGCAATAACCCACGGATTTCCGAAAGTTTGGACTCGGTATAGTCATATTCCTGCGTATCATAGTCACCGGGAATCCAAAAGGCCGTATGATCCCCTGCCATGGCAAACTGCGAATGTTCTTCCTTAATAACAAAGTAATTCAGATTCTTTTGTAGCGGAAACTCATAGCGAAATCCCAAACCATCATTATAAAGGCGGAAACGGATAATAATACTGCGCTCCTGTGCCTTTTGATTCAAGGTAACAGCCATTTCATTATAATAATTGCGGATTGATTTCACTTCTCCCCACACCGGTTCCCAAGTTTCATCAAAAGTAGAAGTCCGGGTATCGGCCAAAGTAAATCCATTCATTAACCCCGGATCATTCTTCAGTTCCAATCCCAGTCGGGAAGGTTTAATCACTTCCTTTCCTTTATAAGAAAGTTCATACACGGGTTCTCCTTGCGCATTGACGGAGAAATTAAGTTTTAATTGCCCATCGGGAGATGTAATACTTTCGGCTTTCGCTGACGTGCCGACTAAAAAAGCAAGCAGCAGGCAAAGCCACATTGCAGTTCCTGTTTTCATGTTCTTCATGATATAAATACGTTAGTTAGTAATCGTATGGCAAAGATAGACAAGAAACAGGACGGCTGTTTTTCTTTATAATCAGAATATAGAGAAAAAGGGTATTCCATGCCACATAAAACATTAATTATAAGCAGATTACAAAACACATAAAGAAGAAAAAATATAGTGGCTTTGCCGAATAAAATAGCATGATAACATTCATATATCGCAGTTTCTTTCTATATTTGCAAGCAAATTATTTATTTCTCTAAAGGTTATACAATCTATTTATGTAAATTATGGCACAACACCTTAAATTTATTATCTTATTCGCATTCTCACTATCCGCCTGCCATATCTCCGCCCAGTCCTTACGGAAATTAATGGAACGCCCGTTCGGAATCATTGAATCAAAATGGGAAACGAACACACAGGGAGACAGGGAGCTTAATTACTACAACGAAGATTATTGCGACTATTATCTATACCGCATGAATGACCGCTCCTACAATCTGACTCCCGGGAAAAATACCATATTCAAAATAGAAAAAAACGCATCGTTCGAGAATCCGTTCAAAAGCGCGTCGAGTTACAGATACTATCGCGGTAAGTTTCCCAAAGACTTCCAAATCAATACTCCTTATGCCTTACCCGTGAAAAATGGAGAAAAGACAGAGTGGCAAACCGACCCTCGAGAATTTGCAAAGACGCTCAACTTCCGCATAAAAGAAGGTGACTTGGTTTATGCCACCCGTAGCGGAATAGCTTGTAAGACAAGCAATCCACGGCAACTGCTTGTCTATCACGCCGACCAGACTTTCGCGGCTTACCTGATGATGAGCGAAAAATACATTCAGCCCGGCGAGGAAGTACAAGTCGGACAACCCGTAGGAAAAGCAGGAGCTTTGAAAGTTTCCATCTCATTCTTCTTTTTGGATGAGAATAAATTTAAAGGTGGCGAATCTTCGGGATATCCTTACTCCCACTTCATACCTGTATTCCGCACAACAGAAGGAGACATTAAACCTAAAGAGAAAACAATCTACCAAGCGCTGACCAATGATGAACTTATCATGCAGGATATGAGCAAACGTGACAAAAAGAAATATATGAAACAGAAAAACCTGAAATAGTAATATTATCATGCGTATATTCTATCTTCTTTTTTCACTTTTTATCTTTTGCGGTCTGCTCAATGCACAGACTGTAAAAATAGAATATAGTGGCGACCCGCTTCCTGATAAAGACCGGCGGAATATCGAAGAATTTATCAGTCATGAAGTCAATTTCTACACGCAATTCGGGCTACCTGATACTCTTACCCTTCAATTGCTGGTATTCGAGAATAGAAAAGAAGCTCTTGCATACCTGGAAAGCGTAAATATATCCTTTCCCCCGCCATTCAAAGCGAGCGGCGTATATTCGTCGAAACTACAAAAGGCAATCATATTGGGACGGGAGAAAGGACGGGAACGAAGCCTTGCCATAATTTATCATGAACTCAGCCACCACTTCGTCCGGCAAATCCTCGGCAAATTCCCGCCAAGCTGGCTCAACGAGGGGTTGTCAGAGTACTTCGAACATTGCAAGGTAACGAAAAAAGGACTCCGTCACACTTTTTCTGAATATGAGCAAGGCCGAATCCGTACAATGTATATGTTGGGAGAGATTGATCTACCTGCTTTTATGAATAGCGGGCATGGCAAATTTATGAAACGACAAGCAACTGACGAGCAATATTCATATATTCTTGCACACGCGCTGGTCACATTCTGGATAGAAACAGTCCCCAGAGACATACTAAAAAGCCTCATCGCTTCCCTGCAAAACAAAAACGACTCGTCAACCGTTTCTGAACGGATAGACCGTGTCTATCCCGGCGGTTTCCAGAAATTCGAGAAAGATTTTGAAGCTGCTTACAAATAATGCAAATGTTAAAATCAAATGAGTAAGGAAATTATCTATATCTTTATCGGTGGTGGTACCGGCAGCGCGTTACGCTACTGCGTCCAGTTATTTATGCACGAACGGATTGTCCCCTACCATTTCCCGTGGGCAACGTTCACCGTCAATCTTCTCGGCAGTTTTCTTATCGGTCTGTTTTATGCCCTTTCAGAACGGTTCCACCTTCCTTTCGAAGTCCGCCTGTTTCTGACAACGGGATTATGTGGCGGATTCACCACCTTCTCCACTTTCTCCAGTGACGGCATAGGTCTGCTGAAAGGAGAATTTTACGGGACATTCATCCTCTATACCTTATTAAGTATAGGTATAGGACTAGCTGCCGCACTGGCCGGCGGATATGTGGGAAAGGCATGATAAAAAGAAATTCAGCCAAACCCGTCCGCGTAGTTTCTCCCATAATGGAAGAACAGGAAATCAGCACAATCACTTTAGAAGAATGGCTCGACAGGGAAGAAACCATTTCCCATCTCTTATTCTGCAAAGGAAGAGAGGAAGGCATCGACAAGTCTTATAAGAGCTTCAAGAACTGCACCTTCCGGCATCAGACCTTTAGCGAGTGTAAGTTCCGTTCTTCCCAACTGACCGATGTCCGGTTTGAGAATTGCGATTTATCTAACATCTCTTTTGCCGAAAGTTCACTTTACCGGGTAGAATTCATCTCCTGCAAACTGTTGGGAACTAATTTATCCGAAACGACCATGAATCATGTCCTGCTGCATGATTGCAATGCCGGATATATCAATCTGGCCATGAGCAAAATGAATCAGGTACGCTTCGCGCACAGCCTGCTTCGTAACGGAAGTTTGAACGACTGCCGGTTCTCTTCCGTCGCTTTTGACAGTTGCGATTTGGTGGAAGCCGACTTCTCGCATGCCCCGCTTCGCGGAATAGACTTGCGCACTTCCCGAATCTGTGGAATCACGCTTAATATCAGCGACTTGAAAGGAGCTGTCATCACCTCCCTGCAAGCTATGGATTTACTTCCACTGTTAGGCGTTGTCATCGAAGATTAAAAAGCCGTTCAAGAGCTGTCCGCCTCCGCAATGGTTTACAAGTGTATCTCAAAGAAAAAAGCCAAAAGATATCATTGTAGCCACATTCCATTCATTCCCGATATAAAACACATCAACAGAGGGGGTAAGTGTCCATCGTTTGAAACGCGTGTCCATTCCCAATCCGACAACGGCAGCTATCCCCTTTTTCTTTTTATCGCATCCCAGCGTGACGTGCCCGTCTTCACTGCCGGTTATTTGGTAATCATCAAAACGAGAAGACCTGATGCCATAGCCTACAAGCCCTTTGATATAGATGTCAAACGTTTGATTCTCATTCTGAAATATCTCGTAACCGGGGCCTACGGCTCCCAGCAACGTGTTTCGCTCATCATCAACATCGAATGGTTTTCCTTTTTGCAGCACGTTCTTACTTCCCTCGTGCGTGCCCCAATGTCCCATTAGTTCACAAAAAAGCCGCCCTGACATATAGAAACGGGCGCGTACATCAAGCGCAAATCCATTGAAAGAATAGGCGTCCGACATCCATTCATAGCCAAATCCTATACTGTAAAGTGCTGCCCCGTCTTTGAGATTACTTTCCTGAGCCGATACATTATGACATAAGCATGGCGAGAAGAGTATTGCAACAAGCAGGAAGAAATACCCGAAAGTCATTTACCTACAGGATTATATTGTTCGGTGATAGCGGTAAAATCAAATGCGTCAATCTCCTTCTTCGCTATCTTCTCACATAATACAGGATCATCAGCAAGGTATGCCTGCCACTGTTTGCGCATATACGACCGGCTGGAGATGCTTCTTCCGATAAGTATCGGACAATCATCGCTCTGACGCTGAATACAATATTGTATTCCCTCGTCTCTGCTGTAAGTGATAATCAAAGCCCCATCTTTGGCGAGGCTGTAAGCATGTCCGTACGCAGTTATGAGAAGATGGTCGCCCGCACTGTTCAATATCTGCCAATTCTTGAATGTGCGGAATTTCTGTTCACCTTTTTTTGTATATGGCATCTTATATTCCGTATATACCAATGTCTGCCGTTTCTCCGGATGATTCTTACGCGCCAGCGTCATGTATTTGATTTCCTCACTCTTGACTTTTTTTCGTCCTTCTTCTGTCTTGATACTGATGGTCTTGGATCCGGAAGGCAGATTAGAAGAACGCTGACCGCCTATTTGTCCGGCAATCAGTTGATTGTCTTTCGTAGTAATTTCCGTTTCATAATAAGTCGTACCGCTGATTACCAATGCTGCAACTTGGCAAGAATGAAACGTCCATACACTGAATGCGACCATGGCAATCAGTAGAAAGCGGGTGGTTCTTAAAGTTTTCATACGAGTCTATAATTTAAATGATGAACACAAAATTAAGGCATAGCGGACAAATGATTCTCAACATAGGTTGAGAACTGCAGGTATAACATAAAATTCAGAAAAAGGAAAAAATATATTGGCAGAAGATAGGAGCGGAGAACTTCATTCCGGTGTATCAGATGTATCAGGTGTATTATCGGTGAATGTCAGCTCTTTCCGGATACGGCTCAGATGTGTAGGCGTTATTTGCAGATAAGAGGCCATTTCTTTGAGAGTAATGTTTTGCAATATATCCGGACATCGCTTCAGCAGAGCAAGATAACGCGCTTTGGGCGACGAGCTATACAAATCCAAGTACTGCATATAAGCTTGACGAAACAAGCCTTCTGTCAGAGCCCGACGCAGTGCCGGCGAATGCTCAAGCTGGCGTTTCAGTACGCTGGCGGGGCATTGTATCACCTCCGCATCTGTCGCTGCAATGATATTGGTCTTAACAGATTCCTTATTTACGGTACTTAGAAAATCACCCACCAGACCATTACTGAATACAAACCCTGTAATATGTTCGTGGCCTTCAGTGTCCGTTATCGTATATTTGAAATATCCCTTCCTGATAATCCCAAAATACTTGATGACATCTCCCTGCCAAACAAAGACCTCTCCTTTCCGGTAATGCTTTACCATTCCGTTTTGCAGACAGATTCCATGCCAGAAAATCATATCCAAATTGTCTATATATGAATTGAAGTTTGCCATATTCCGATTTAACCAACGAGTATACATTGCAAATATAACGAAGTTCGATGAATAATCTGCCATAGTTGCAGAAATTTATCCCTCAATCATATTCTATTACAATCCTCTTCGATATACTCTACTCCAATCACTGCCACCAAACCTCCTTCGGAAAACATCCGCAAAAAGAATTCCCCATAATGCCGAACAAATTTCAAACAGGAAGCCCTTGTCACTTCACATTTCCTCCATTACGTTCAAACAAAAAGCATCGTCCCGTTGTTATAGTATAAGGACGTGAACTAATGACATATAGGGAACAGGAACAAAAAGAATACCTATTTATAGTGATTTCCCACTCCCCGTCAAGTCCGTACTTTTGCAAAAATCTTATTCAAAAACAATAGAAACGATGAAAATTGAAAAAATTGTAGCTCGAG
>ERZ791802.517-NODE-517-length-39164-cov-10.285075_pt1 | contig 39164 bp, 38 predicted proteins | sample MGYA00510308_ERZ791802 | MGnify/ENA primary metagenome ERZ791802 (study PRJEB30046, sample SAMN00792028) | human gut metagenome | study: EMG produced TPA metagenomics assembly of the A metagenome-wide association study of gut microbiota in type 2...
CTTCGGAATCTTTACGAAACCGTTTGCCTTGATGATTCGTCTTTTCGCCAATATGTTGGCGGGACATATGGCGATGCTGGTGCTCACTTGTCTGATATTCATCTCGGCAAGCATGGGGCCTGCGCTGAACGGCACGCTGACGGTGGCTTCCGTATTGTTCAACATCTTTATGAATGCGCTTGAACTGTTGGTTGCTTTCATCCAGGCTTACGTATTTACCATGTTGTCGGCAGTGTTTATCGGACTGGCACAGGAAGGGGCAAAGGTCAAGGCAGAAGAGAAATAAATAGATGAATAAATAGAGAATAAAAAGAGAGTAAATAAAAAATATAAACCATTTTAAAACTGAAAATTATGATCCTATCAGTATTGTTACAAGCCACTGCGGCAGCAGTAGGAGTAAGTAAATTAGGTGCAGCTATCGGTGCAGGTCTTGCAGTAATCGGAGCTGGTTTGGGTATTGGTAAAATTGGTGGTTCGGCTATGGAAGCTATTGCACGTCAGCCGGAAGCGTCAGGTGATATCCGTATGAATATGATTATCGCCGCCGCCTTGATTGAAGGTGTGGCATTGTTGGCGGTAGTAGTTTGTCTGTTGGTATTCTTCCTCTAAGCCTATGTCATTACTATTACCTGATAGTGGCCTGTTGTTCTGGATGTTCCTTTCATTCGGGATTGTGTTCGTGATATTGGCAAAATACGGTTTCCCCGTCATCATCAAGATGGTGGAAGGCCGTAAGACCTATATCGACCAGTCCTTGGAGGTGGCGAGGGAAGCCAATGCACAGTTGTCCAAGCTGAAAGCGGAAGGCGACGCGTTGGTGGCTGCTGCCAACAAGGAACAGGGACGCATCTTGAAGGAAGCGATGGAAGAACGTGACAAGATTGTTCACGAGGCCCGCAAGCAAGCCGAGATAGCCGCACAAAAGGAACTGGATGCGGTGAAACAACAAATCCAGATTGAAAAGGACGAAGCTATCCGCGATATACGTCGCCAGGTGGCTGTTCTTTCGGTCGACATCGCCGAGAAGGTGCTCCGCAAGAGTCTTGAGGACAAGGATGCGCAGATGGGCATGATTGACCGGATGCTGGATGAATTATTAACCCCGAATAAGAACTAAGGAAGATGGAAGTCGGAATACTCTCGATGCGTTATGCAAAAGCGATGATTGAATACGCGCAGGAAAAAGGTTTGGAGGACAGGATATACCAGGAATTTATGACTCTGGCCTATTGCTTCCGTGCCCAGCCCGGGTTGCGTGAAACGCTTGAAAATCCTGTCGTCACGACGAAAGAGAAATTGGCGCTGGTCTGTACCGCTGCCGATGGTGACGGTAAGTCAACGAGGGAGTTTGTCCGTTTCATCACTTTGGTATTGAGAAACAGGCGTGAGGGCTATCTGCAATTTATCAGCCTGATGTATATGGATCTTTACCGGAAACTGAAACATATCGGCACCGGCAGGCTGATTACGGCCGTGCCCGTCGATAAGGAGACGGAAGACCGGATTCGCTCTGCTGCCACGCATATCCTGCACGCCCAAGTGGAACTGGAAACGGTGGTGGATCCATCTATCGACGGTGGATTTATCTTCGATATCAACGACTACCGGCTGGACGCGAGCGTTGCCACGCAGTTGAAGCGAGTGAAACAACAATTTATTGACAAGAATAGGAGAATTGTATAATGTCTGAAAATATAAGAGTAAGCGAAGTATCGGATATATTGCGCAAGCAGCTCGAAGGAATCAATGCCAATGTGCAACTTGACGAAATCGGTACGGTGCTCCAGGTGAGCGACGGTGTTGTCCGTATCTATGGACTGCGGAATGCCGAAGCGAATGAACTGCTTGAGTTTGACAATGGTATCAAAGCAATCGTGATGAACCTTGAAGAGGACAACGTGGGTGCTGTGCTACTGGGGCCGACGGACAGAATCAAAGAGGGATTTATCGTGAAACGTACCAAGCGTATCGCCTCTATCCGTGTGGGAGAGGGGATGTTGGGACGTGTCATCGACCCGTTGGGTGAACCGCTCGACGGTAAAGGGCTCGTCGGTGGCGACCTGTATGATATGCCGTTGGAACGGAAAGCTCCGGGAGTTATCTTCCGTCAGCCGGTAAACCAACCGTTGCAGACCGGACTGAAAGCTGTGGATGCCATGATTCCTATCGGTCGCGGACAGCGTGAGTTGATTATCGGTGATCGTCAGACAGGAAAGACCTCTATCGCGATTGACACGATTATCAACCAGCGTAATAACTTTCTGGCGGGTGACCCTGTATATTGTATCTATGTGGCTATCGGTCAGAAGGGTTCTACTGTTGCTTCTATCGTGAATACGCTTCGCGAGTACGGCGCACTGGAATACACGATTGTAGTTGCCGCCACAGCCGGTGACCCGGCTGCATTGCAGTATTATGCACCGTTTGCGGGTGCCGCCATCGGTGAGTATTTCCGTGATACCGGTCGTCATGCATTGGTTGTCTATGATGACCTTTCCAAACAAGCGGTAGCTTATCGTGAGGTTTCTTTGATTCTTCGTCGTCCGTCGGGACGTGAAGCATATCCGGGTGATATTTTCTACCTGCACTCCCGTCTGTTGGAGCGTGCGGCAAAGATTATCAGCCAGGAAGAAGTGGCGCGCGAAATGAACGACTTGCCGGACAGCTTGAAAGATATCGTCAAAGGTGGCGGTTCTCTCACCGCACTGCCTATCATCGAAACGCAGGCAGGTGACGTCTCGGCCTATATCCCCACGAACGTGATTTCTATCACCGACGGACAGATATTCCTCGAAACCGACTTGTTCAACCAGGGTGTACGTCCGGCCATCAACGTCGGTATCTCCGTTTCCCGTGTAGGTGGTAACGCGCAGATCAAGGCGATGAAGAAGGTTGCCGGAACATTGAAGATGGATCAGGCGCAATATCGCGAACTGGAAGCTTTCTCCAAATTCAGCAGTGATATGGATCCGATTACCGCCCTGACCATCGACAAGGGACGCAAGAATGCCCAACTGTTGATTCAACCTCAATACAGCCCGATGCCCGTAGAGCAGCAGATTGCTATCCTCTATTGTGGTACGCACGGACTTCTCCGTAACGTCCCATTGGATAAGGTACAGGACTTTGAACGCAGCTTCATCGAATCTCTGCAACTGAATCACCAGGAGGATGTCTTGGATGTATTGAAAACCGGTGTTATCGACGATAGTGTAACGAACGCCATCGAAGAGACTGCCGCCATGGTTGCGAAACAGTACTTATAGAAATGTGTAGAAATGAAGAAATCATTTGTTTATACTGCATAGCAGGTTCTTCATTTCTCATCTTTAATTCTTAAATTAAAAAGTTATGGCTTCACTGAAAGAAGTAAAAACCAGAATAAATTCGGTAAAAAGTACTCGAAAAATCACTTCAGCAATGAAGATGGTGGCTTCTGCCAAATTACACAAGGCACAAGGAGCCATTGAGAATATGCTGCCTTATCAGAGGAAGTTGAACAAGATTCTGACTAATTTCCTAAGCGCAGACCTTCCTGTCGAGTCTCCTTATGTGAAGGAACGCGAAGTGAAGCGTGTTGCCATTGTCGCTTTTTCCTCGAACACCTCTCTGTGTGGTGCTTTCAACGCCAACGTCATCAAAATGTTATTGCAAACGGTTGGCGAATACCGTACCCTGGGACAGGACAACATCTTGATTTTTCCGGTAGGCAAGAAAGTGGATGAAGCCGTGAAGCGCATGGGGTTCCAACCACAGGAAACTTCTCCCACGCTCTCCGACAAACCGACTTATCAGGAAGCCGCCGATCTGGCTCACCACCTGATGGAAATGTATGTATCCGGCGAAGTGGATCGTGTAGAGATTATCTATCATCACTTTAAATCTATGGGCTTGCAGATTCTTCTCCGTGAAACGTATCTCCCCATCGACTTGACGCATATCATAGATGAGGAGGAACAAAAGAACAAGGAGGAAGTGGAAGACCATGAAATAGCAAACGATTATATCATCGAACCCAACGCCGAAGAACTGATAGCCAACCTTATCCCGACCGTATTGAGCCAAAAACTGTTTACTGCTGCCGTTGACTCAAATACTTCGGAACATGCCGCGCGTACGTTAGCTATGCAGGTAGCTACGGACAATGCAAACGAGCTGATTCAAGATTTGACGAAGCAGTATAACAAGAGTCGGCAGCAGGCGATTACCAATGAGTTGCTGGATATCGTAGGCGGTTCCATGAAATGATGTTCTTTTTCTTTCGTATCAAGACGAAAGAAAAAGAATATTAGCTACCTTTGTTGAAAATTTGAAGCACATGGAAAATAACCCTGAACTGCAACTTGCTTGGCAGTTCATAGAAAATACAGGCACACATCTATTTCTTACCGGTAAAGCCGGAACTGGAAAAACTACATTTTTAAGACGGTTAAGAGAACAAAGTCCTAAACGCATGGTTGTTTTGGCGCCTACGGGTATTGCGGCTATCAATGCGGGCGGAGTAACAATCCATTCTTTCTTTCAGTTGTCTTTTGCGCCGTTCGTGCCGGATACCACTCTTAACTCGGCACAGATACACTACCGTATTAATAAGGAGAAACGTAACATCATTCGGAGCATGGATTTGCTTGTGATTGATGAAATCAGTATGGTACGTGCGGATTTGCTGGATGCGGTGGATGCGACTTTGCGGCGTTATCGTGACCGTGAGAAACCATTCGGCGGGGTACAGTTGTTGATGATTGGAGATTTGCAGCAGTTGGCGCCCGTTGTGAAAGACAGCGAGTGGGAGATGTTGCGGCATTATTACGAAACACCCTATTTCTTTGCTAGCCGTGCGCTGAGGGAAACTACTTATATGACGATTGAACTGGAAAAGGTATATCGTCAGAGTGATACTTTTTTTCTTTCCCTGTTGAATAAGATACGGGAGAATAAAGCGGATGATGAAGTCTTGAATGAGTTGAACAAACGGTATCAGCGAGATTTTCAACCCCCAAAAGAAGAAGGTTATATCCGTCTGACGACACATAATAATCAGGCACAGCGGATCAATGACCGTGAGCTGGCTTCTTTGCCCGGGAAGGCTTACAGTTTCCGTGCTGAAGTGAAGGATGATTTCCCCGAATATTCCTATCCTGCGGATGAGGTTCTCACTATTAAGGAGGGGGCGCAAATCATGTTCCTCAAGAATGATGTTTCTTCGGAAAAACGGTATTATAACGGTATGATTGGAGAAGTGGTGACTGTCAACGAAACGGGTATGTTTGTACGTGGAAAGGATAGCGAACATGAGTTTCAACTGTTGCAGGAAGAATGGGGGAATTATAAATACGTATTGAACGAGGAGACGAAAGAAATTACAGAAGAAATAGCGGGAGTATTTCGACAGTATCCTATTCGGCTGGCTTGGGCTATTACGATTCATAAAAGTCAGGGATTGACGTTTGAACGTGCCATTATTGATGCGCGTAATTCCTTTGCGCATGGACAGACGTATGTAGCTTTGAGCCGATGCAAGACTTTGGACGGAATGGTGCTGGAATCCCCTTTGCGCCGGGAGGCTATCATTAGCGACAGTGTGGTCGATAACTTCACAAAAGCAGTGGAGCGGAATAAGCCGGGAAGCAAGCAGTTGAATGATATGCAGAAGGCCTATTTCTTTGACTTGTTAAGTGATTTGTTTAACTTCTATTCTATTGAGCAGGCTTATAAGCGGCTGCTCCGCATGATGGATGAAGACCTTTACAGGCTCTTTCCGAAGCAGCTTGCCGAATACAAGGCTTTGGAACCCCACATGAAGGAAAGGATTGTGGAAGTTGCCCGTCGTTTTCGCAACCAATATACCCGGTTGATAAATGAAAGTGAAGATTATGCCGGAAATCAGGAGTTGCAGGAACGTGTCCGTTCCGGTGCCGGATATTTTCGTAAAGAGTTGGAACCGGTTCGTGCCTTGTTCGATAAGACCAATATGCCTCTTGACAATAGGGAATTAAGGAAACAATTGAATGAACGTCTGCAAACACTGGATGATGCGTTGTGTATTAAAGAATCTTTATTGGACACCGTATGTACGTCAACTTTCACCGTTTCGGATTATCTGAAGCAGAAAGCGAAAGTTATGTTAAGTCTCGAAGAAGATTCTTCAACTTCTGCCTCGTCTTCCAGAGTTCCGGGAGAGAAAAGAGAACGGAAAGAACGTGCGGCAAGCAGTCGTTCCGGGAAAGTGAAAGTAGATGTTCCTACGGATATTTTGCATCCGGAGCTTTATCGTGCTTTGGCGGAATGGAGAACAGAAAAGACGCGTGAAGCCAATGTGCCTGCTTATGTCATTATGCAGCAGAAAGCATTGATGGGAATTGTCAATCTGTTGCCGGACACTCCGGCGGCTTTGGAAGCCATACCGTATTTCGGGGCGAAAGGAGTGGAGAAATATGGGCTTGAAATTCTGGGGATTGTTCGTAAGTATATGAAAGAAAATCAAGTGGAACGGCCGGAAGTCAAGGAGATATTTATTTCAGCGAAGAAGCATAAGAAAGATAAGAAAAAGGAAGAGAAAAAAGAGCTGAAGAAAGATACAAAAATTGTTAGCTATGAAATGTTCTGTCAAGGGATGAGCATAGAGGAAATTGCTAAAGCGCGTGATTTGGTGACTGGGACGATTGCAGGACATTTGGAACTGTATGTTCGTTCGGGTAAGATTAAGGTGGAACAGGTGGTGAAAGCTGAAAATCTGGCGAAGATACGGAAGTATTTGGAAGAACATGAATATATGGGGATGTTTGCTATTAAAGCAGCATTAGGAGACGATGTCTCCTATGCTGATATTAAGTTTGCCCTCGTTGCTTCCGGATTAGTCCGTCCGTCTTAGAGATTACAGAAAAAAGAGACGAAAACCGGAACGCTGATATCAATCAGGATACCGTGCAGGATGGCAATGGGAATCATTTCCTTTCCTGAATATCTGCTGATAGACGGTAACAATACATCCATTGAATTGACTCCGGCTACTGAGATAGGGGCTAGCTTCCCAAAATATTTCTTGATAACCGGAGTGCCCAGTAGAGCCATCATTTCACGGAAGATATTGGTCAGCAGGGCGATAGTTCCCAGTTCCGTAGCCAGTTGAAGGCCGATAGATGGTTCCTTAAACTGGGTGATGAGGATAGAAGAAAGCGAGTAATATGCAAATCCGCTTCCCACTGCCATACAGTCGAATACACTCCATTGACGCAGTAACAGGCTTGCCAGAGCCGAGAATAACAGTGTGCCGATAATTGTCCCCAAAGGAATCAATAACATTTTGGGATGCAGATGTGAAACAATAGCTTTCAGATTCTTGTTAGAACCAATACTGATTCCCACCTGCAGCATCAATGCGTAGAGTATATACATAGAAACGGTATGTGTATCGAATTCGAACTTATTGAAAAGTCCCATGACACAGCCTACGCAAAAGAATAATATAACAATCAGACTTCCTTTCATTGTTTACCTCCTTTCTTGAAAAATAGTTGTAGTACCAAGCGGGCAGCAATCAGGCTTCCCAATACACCGGATGAAGCAAGAATAACAGCTTGCCATCCGAACTTTCCGAGATTGTTCACAATCAGGCTATTAGAGCCGATAGACACACCGAGAATAAAGAGTAACAAGAATATTGTAAGAGAAATTGTCTTTTCTGTCTTTTGCAAAATACTCCAGTTACGCAATACATAACCGATGCCGATTCCTAAGAACATAGTAGATATAATAGAGAACATATTGTATATATTTTTGGTTAGGTTAAACGAATGATTGGATTACACACTGCACATTTTCAAAAAAGATGATACATCTTATTGAAAATCAAGTAGGAATACTGCTTATGAGTAACAAAATAAGTCGATAGGCAGTTCCTTTAAAAAAGGATGGGTGAATTTAGATGAATCCGCTGAACCAATGCACATGCACGCAACTTGAGTTGCAGAAGGAAGGTATCCCTGCAAGAGTCGGAGAAGCGTTATGTAATTGTAATATTTGATTCATCACTGGTCTTTTTTTATTTTGGTGCAAAGATAGGGCTTTACTGCATATTTTCAAAATAAATATGCAATAAAGATAGATTATTGAAAGGTTGAAGCCGGAAAATACTGTTGTAATAAGTTGGTAATGTGTCCTTTCCCTTATAGAATTTCCCAATCTGAAAGGAGCTTTTTTAGCTTTCGTGGCTCATATCCAAGTATCGTTTTAGCTTTTTCAATACTCATTCCGCTGAAACGGGGACGGGGAGTGACTTCTTTCATCTCTTCCGTAGTGGCAGGATGGATAAGCGAACGGTCGAGATTCATACAGTCTGCTACCTGATAAGCAATCTCGGCGATGGTCATACATTCATCCCCACAGATATGAAATATTCCGTTGGTCGTATTTTCTATCAGGAGTTGTATTCCGTTCGATACGTCTCCGACATAAGTCGGGGTTCGCCATTGATTGGATACAACGCGAATCTCTTGTCCGGCTTTCAAACGGTTCATCACTAATTGGACGATATTTCCATGCTGACCTGCCAATGCTTTGCCATATACAATTTCCACCCGAACTATTGCGTAATTGCTGCAAATCCCGGCAACCTTTTCTTCGCCTTTCCATTTGGTAAATCCATAATAATTAACGGGAGCGGGAACGTCTTCTTCTGTATATGATTGTCCGGTATGCTCATCCATCTTTCCGTCAAAGACGAAATCGGTGGATAGATGGATGAAACGGCTTTTGTATTCCTCACAGAGATGTGCCAGTTGCTCTACTGCCATAACATTGGTAAGATAAGCTTCTTCGTGGTGCGTCTCGCAATAATCGGGGACGGACAGAGCGGAACAGTTGACCACTACATCGGGATGAACTCTTTTGAAAAGGTCTTTCACAGCTGCCGCGTCCCGTATATCAGTTTCAATGAAATGATAGCTTCCGGCCTTGCCCGGAGTTGGAAGAATATCCGGGTGCAGGGAGCATCCGGTGACGTTATATTGTTTATGAGCAGACAAATCGTTCAATAGCCGGCGTCCGGTAAACCCGTTAGCGCCGATAATCAGTATATTTTTCATGAGTCCTTTTATAAGAAGTTAGGGGCTATTATTTTGGATATATCCACAAAAGTAGAAAATTAATTCTATTGCGCAAATAGATTTCGTACTTCCCTTTTTACTTTGCACCCGATAACAATATTTACATGAATTGATAAAAGAAAAAAGTATGGAAAAAGTAATTATGGGAACACGTGTACCCGCCAAGTTGTGGTTGAGTGAAGTAGAAGATTCCTGTATGTCGCAAATCCGCGATTTGACTTCACTTCCTTTCGCATTCAGGCATATTGCTATTATGCCCGATGCGCATGCGGGAAAAGGAATGCCCATTGGTGGTGTGTTAGCTACGAAAGGTGTGATTGTTCCCAACGCTGTGGGAGTGGATATCGGATGCGGAATGTGTGCGATTAAGACAAACCGTAAAGCAGAGGATTTCAGTTATACGGATTTGACTTCCATTATGTCGGAGATTCGTAAAGTTATTCCTTTGGGATTCGACCATCAGAATAAAAAGCAGGATAAAGAACTGCTTCCTCAAGGATTTGATTTTGAAGAAATGCCGATTGTGAAGAATCAATACGAAGCCTGTTTGAAGCAGATAGGTACGTTGGGTGGTGGTAATCACTTTATAGAGATTCAGAAAGATACGGATACTTCCGATGTGTGGGTGATGCTTCATTCGGGAAGCCGGAATGTCGGTCTGAAGGTTGCCAATCATTATAATAAGATAGCGCAATACTGGAATGAGAAATGGTATTCTGAAATGATACCGGGATTGGCTTACCTGCCTATGGAGACACAGATGGCAAAAGATTATTTCCGTGAAATGAATTTTTGTGTGGCCTTTGCCTTTGCCAACCGTCAGTTGATGATGACACGTATCTGTGAATCCATTCAGTCAGTGAAGCCGGATACGGACTTCGAGCCGATGATTAACATTGCCCATAACTATGCAGCCTGGGAAAATCACTTCGAACACGACGTGATTGTACACCGAAAAGGAGCGACACGGGCTTATGAAGGCGAGATAGGCATTATTCCCGGTTCTATGGGTACTAAGTCTTATATTGTCGAAGGTTTGGGTAATCCGGAGAGCTTCAAGAGTTGCTCGCACGGTGCAGGTCGGCTGATGGGAAGAAAAGATGCCTGTCGTCGTTTGTCACTGGAAGAAGAAACGGAACGAATGAATCAGCAGGGTATAATTCACGGACTGCGTACGCAGGATGGTCTTGACGAAGCTCCGGGAGCTTATAAAGATATTGACCAGGTGATAGCCAATGAACGGGATTTAGTGAAACCATTGGTGGAACTGGCTCCGATGGCAGTGATTAAAGGATAATGACTGTTATATACAAAAGAACCAATAGAATAGGGTTGGAGTATAGACATAAAAAAAGGAGCAACGCCTTGCTCCAACCTTTGTTAACCTTAAATCTAATACTATGAAAAACACATTGCAAAGGTACGTACTTTTGCGACATCTGCAAATAATCCAAGATAAAAAGTATGTTTTATAACATTGATTAAGAATTTGTTTTCTCGATTCAATTTTTATTAAGAGATTTTGCCGGAAGCCGTCAGAGTGATGGCATTTATTCTGACAGTTCCCTGTCTCTCTTTAAATAGCTTCCTGTCTCTTCAATGTGTAGCCATATACCAGGCTGTCTCTTTCTTTTTAGCAGCTTCCGTACTGGTGCTCGGGTCGGAAATAGTAATCCCTGAGAAAGTATCTATTTTTATTTTTCCTCTAGTCATTGTATAGTAATAATCTGTATTTCTTTTGAATGGAACAGTCCTATCCAACTGTTCTTTAAATTGGGCTAATAATCCCTGGTCAGGACACAACTTAGAAACATAGTCTTCACAATCGAAGAATATAGCAGGTGAATAGCCATCCAGTCTTTGCAAAGAACCGATTAATGTCGGGTCAAATGTATATTGGCTATTAATGTCTTTCATTATGGTTGCCAGATTTTCCAATTCCGAGCAATCGGTAACAGCAAGCGTACCGCATGGCATTGCTGTATAATTTGAATAAAAAGAATAGAACCCATCACAAATCTTCTCGTAATTGACTTCTCCTATCAGATATTCTCCAATCTCTGCATAAGGCATTCCATATGCCATCACCTCACTGGTAGAAGCAATTAAATGCTCCGTTACGTCCTTGAGGTCATAAGCTACCTCTACGCCCGACATATAGCAATCATCAAAAAGTATATATTCCATTTTCAGGCCGACACGGGTTATTCCTTCGGCAAGCGTAGTTATATCCGTCTGATATTCGGGAGACAGTCCGCCGAATAAACGTGTCATAGGTACATTTTCATATTCCCAATGTCTCTTGGTTGCACTGAGTCTACTGCGGGATTGAGTATTGGATACGGGTATCCATCCCAATCCGTGACATCCGATAATCATTGCATATCGTTTGGCAGGAGCATAGGTTTTAACATCATTCAGAATAGCGGCAATGCCATCTGTTGTTGTATATTCAAGATTTGAAAACTCATAATTATTTTTATAAGTCTTTCGTACGTCTTCTCCGTCTTCATAGATAAGTTCGAAAAGAGCAGCTTCTGTCGGTGTGGTACACATGAACACGATAATCCGTTCATTCTTTAACACATTTCTGCCTACTACTTTTCTCAGATCGGTGATATTCTGTTTGAAGTTACTTGTAAGGTTAGTAGACCAGGGAAGATACATGAATACAGTTTGTTCATTATCCGGACGTATAATCGGGTCACTAAGTTCAAAATCCGTCAAGTCGTCGACCGGAGGGTCTGTTTGTCTTGTACTTGGAGAGGTGGAAACAGGTTCTTCTTTCTCGCACGAACTCATGCTGAAGGAAAGAAGTAGTATGAAGAAAACTGATTGTATCAGTCGGAAATATTTGTGCGTTGTCTCCATGATTCTATGGGGTTAAATTTTTCTTTTATATATAACGTAAAAAAAGAACTTTTTGATTTATCTTATCGGGAGAAATTAGATTTGATGCATCTCTCTTTATGCAAAGTTACTGAAAATTAGCGGATTTCTCACTATTGGGCATAAAAAAAGGAGCAACGCCTTGCTCCAACCTTTGTTAACCTTAAATCTAATACTATGAAAAACACATTGCAAAGGTACGTACTTTTGCGATATTTGCAAATAATCCAAGAAAAAAAGTATGTTTCATAACATAGATTAAGAATTTGAACTTCCAATTCTATTCTTATTAAACACTTTTTTAATTAGGCATCCTAAAATCATTCGGTGAACACCCGGTAATCTTCTTGAATAGCCTGCTGAAATATTGCGGATTCTGAAACCCAAGCTCCTGTGTTATCTGACTAAGTGGCTTATCGGTATTTGTCAGCCACTCTTTCGCTTTCTCGAAGCGTTTGAACTGGACATACTCTTTAAATGATTTCCCTGTTTCATATTTCAATAAATCATTGAAATATTCAGAAGATAAATGAAGGAGTCCGGCATATGTCTCATTCGAAAGCATATCGAAAGTCTGGGCAGGTTTCGTTTCAAAATGACTATCGAGGATTTTATCGAACCGTTCGATAATCTGTTTATTCACTTCGTTGCGTGTAATAAACTGGCGCTCGTAGAAGCGTACGCAATAATCGAGCAATAACTCGATATATTGGGAGATAATCTTCTTGCTGTGACGGTCGATGCAACGTTCCAACTCCTGATTTATCTTATCCATAAATTCCAGAATTACCTGTTTCTCGCGTAAGGAGACGTGCAGTGCTTCCTTGAGGTGATAAGAGAAAAGAGTATAGTCCTTTATATTCATCCCGAGGGGAGTACCGCAAATAAGATCGGGATGGAATGCCAATATCCATCCTTTGGAAGGAAGTCTTTTATTATTTGCTTCTATACTGATTGAGTCTCCGGGAGCAAGGCAGACAAGAGTACCATCCGAAAAATCATAATACCGATGACCGTATGTATATGCTTCGCACTTGCACTCACTCAACAGAATTGTATAAAATCCGAACTTGATATCAGTGTGTGGCGACAAGTCAGCCTTTGAGAGGTCGATGACACTCACCATCGGGTGCAGTGTCTTACTTCCCAAACAGCAGTTACATTGATGTACGGTTCCTATTTTGAGTATTTTATCTCCCATGACGTAAACTATCTCCTATATCTGCTACCCTAAAAACGATGTTTTAGTTATTTTGTTTATATTCGTTTGGTGTGCATCCAACGTGTTTTTTAAACAACCGGCTGAAGTGCTGCGGATACTGGAATCCCAATTCATAAGCTACCTGGCTGACGGTCTGGTTTCCTTCCAGTATCCGTTCCTTGGCAAGTTCTATAATCCGGCACTGGATATATTCTTGCGCAGTTTTTCCTGTCTCCTTTTTAATCAGGTCGCCAAAATAATTCGGAGAGAGACAAGCTTTGTCGGCAAAGTATTTCACGGAAGGCAGCCCTTCTGTCAGCGCATGCTGATTCAGGAAATATTCATCCAGCAGTTGCTCGAATTTCACGATTATATCTTTATTCTCCTGATTACGTGTGATGAACTGGCGTTCGTAGAAACGCATACAGTAATCAAGCAATAACTCGATGTTACGGACGATAAGCTGCTTGCTATGCTTGTCGATAGGATGCTCCAGTTCCAGTTTTATCTTATGGATACAATCGGTTACGATTTCTTTTTCCTGGTCGGAGAGATGAAGTGCTTCGTTCACTTCATAAGAGAAAAAAGTATAGTTTTTAATCGTCTGCCCCAATGACGTTCCCCGGATTAAATCAGGATGGAATAAAATGCCGATAGAATTTGTCCGTGGAGTTGTCGTATTTCGTTTGTCCACTCCGGTGACCTGTCCGGGAGCCATGCAGACCACTGTCCCTTCCTGATAATCGTAATATTTGCGTCCATATCTGAGGTCACCGCAGTTCGCTTCCTTTAGAAATAAACAATAGAACCCGATATTCATGCGGATGTATTCGACCGTCCTTGTGGACTTTGCGAATTCAACCACATTAACTAACGGGTGCAACGTTTCCAGACCAAACAGTTGGTCGTACTGGTCAATAGTCTCAATTTTAGTTATTTCATCCATAGTGCCTTGTTATTTATCTTCTGCCACAAAGATAAAACATTTCGATATATCTTTCTCATTCTGATATTCAAATCAGTAATAAGGGTATAAGAATCTGTAATTTGTATACTACAGCAAATTAATACCAACGATTGGCGGAAATGAACCATAGAATTGATATATTTGTTCCACAGAATTTAAAGACCTATTTTTATGAAAGCATTATTCATTGGTGGAACAGGTACAATCAGTACCGATGTCGTTGCATTGGCACAACAAAGAGGGTGGGAGATTACCCTTCTCAACCGCGGTTCGAAAAAGATGCCGGAAGGAATCCGCGGCATCCTTGCAGATATAAACGATGAAGACGCTGTGGCAAAAGCCATTGCAAATGAAAGTTACGACGTAGTTGCCCAATTCATAGCCTACACGGCAGAAGATGTGAAGCGTGACATTCGTCTGTTTCATAATAAGACCAGGCAATATATCTTTATCAGCAGTGCTTCCGCCTATCAGAAACCATTGGCTGATTACCGCATAACAGAGAGCACCCCTTTGTCAAATCCTTATTGGCAATATTCGCGAAATAAGATAGAAGCGGAAGAAGTACTGATGGCAGCTTATCGGTCGGATGGATTCCCGGTAACCATTGTCCGCCCCAGTCACACCTATAATGGCACGAAACCGCCTGTCAGCGTACATGGAAACAAAGGCAACTGGCAGATTTTAAAACGTATTCTCGACGGAAAACCTGTGATTATCCCCGGTGACGGGACATCTCTGTGGACATTGACACACTCCAAGGACTTTGCCGAAGGATATGTAGGACTGATGTCAAATCCCCATGCCATAGGGAATGCCTTTCATATCACTACCGATGAAAGCATGACCTGGAATCAGATTTACCAAACGATTGCCGATGCTTTAGGAAAACCTTTGAACGCATTACACGTTCCTTCCGATTTCCTTGCCAGTCATGGAGAAAATTATGATTTCAGAGGTGAACTGCTGGGAGACAAAGCAGCTACCGTTGTCTTTGATAATTCGAAGATAAAACGTCTCGTGCCTGATTTTATTTGCCATATTTCCATGGCGGACGGTCTGAGACAATCTGTACACTATATGCTTACCCATCCTGAATCTCAAACACCCGATCCGGAATTTGATTCATGGTGTGACCGTATAGCCGGTTCGATGAGGGCTGCGGACGAAGCTTTTCTAAGGGACTCCCGTTAATTTTTTCCAGTAACCGATTCCCTTAGGATTGTCGATTCCTTTTGGGTTTTAGTAGGGGACATTGCGCCCCTGCTGCACTTCAATCCGTATGCCGAAATTACCATTGGCGGATTTTAGCTCGAATGCACCCCGGAAATTATTTTTTTCCCAAGGCATAGCGCTCCGGTTGGGTACTCTCCAACCGTCTTTATCATAATCTCCATACGTATTGATTCTCATTCCATTTTTCAGCTTGAAAGAGCCCATCTGCATAAATTGCGGAGAAGAAGACAATCCCCAACCATATCCATATCCGAAACCGGAAAAAGAAGAGGAAGAAAAAGCATCCGTAAATCCTTGCGTATAGGTAGCATCCGTATTGAAACGGAATATCTGATTGTAGTCTTTACTTAAATCAGGCATACTCAAATCAAACTTAGGCAGTTGGGGAGCAGTGACATTCATCAATCCCATATCCAGTAAGAAACCGCCGAACTCTTTTACATTGGCTGACGGGGCACGACGAATACTATCGGAAGGAATTTCCGACTGTGCGGATGCAAAACCGACTGATAATGCCAGCGAAAGAAATAGAATCAGTTTTTTCATCTTCGTAAAGGTTGATTTACGACAAAGATAGAAATTTTCAGCCTGACTACCCACCTTCGTTATATTTTCTTAGAGAAAAACTCCTTAAAACATGCTGACATTATTTAGATGCCAGTTTAAGTAGCAATCAATTTATATCCGATTCCCCGTACATTTACGATACGAATCTGTTCGTCTGACGAGAGCTTATGACGTAATTTCGTGATAAACACATGCAGGCTCCGGGAATTGAAGAAGCTGTCATCTCCCCAAAGTTCGAGCAATACATCCTGCGTGTTAACTACCTGGTTACGATTCTCACACAACCGTTTCAAAATCTCCGATTCACGATGAGAGAGTTCCTGTTTCACTCCGGCATGCAGCAATGTCTGTGCTATGGGATCGAACAGATAACTCCCAATCTCGAAACGGTTGGAAGTTTTATTTTCAGAGAAAAGGAATGCTTTCCCCATAAGCGCCTTGATACGGATAATCAACTCCTGCATGCTGAAAGGCTTCTTCAGATAATCATTGGCACCGAGCTCAAAGCCTTCCACCACATCATTGATGCCCGAACGGGCAGTCAGGAACAGGACAGGGCTCTGCTTGTCCGTCTGACGAATCCTACGCACCATTTCGAAACCATCCATTTTGGGCATCATAACATCTGCCACCAATACATCCGGCCGGAGTTCGAAGAAAAGGCGCAGCCCTTCCTCTCCATCGGCGGCTGTATGGATAATGAATCCACTATCTTCAAGCGTATCTTTGATAATCATGGCGAGAGTCAGCTCGTCTTCTACCAGCAGTACTGTTATTTCGTTTTTGCTCATGACCCAAGTGTTTTATAGAGTTCAAGTGTATTTTATAGAGTGATGGTAAATATACTTCCTTTTCCCGGTTCGCTTTTTATGGTAATCGTTCCGCCGTGTTTCTCCACCATGCTTTTCACATAGAAAAGTCCCAGTCCATACCCTTTCACATTGTGAAGATTGCCTGTCGGAACCCGGTAAAACTTATCGAATATATGCTTCTGTTTATCCAAAGGAATCCCGATTCCCCGGTCGGCGATACTGATTGTAACCGTCTGCTCCGTCTGCCGGCAACGAATGGTAATATCGGCTCTCTCTTTCGAATACTTCACGGCATTGTCTATCAGGTTACTGATAATATTGCTGAAATGTGTCCGGTCTACTACGATAGTCAGTGTCTCCGGTTCAATCTCCAAAGTTATCTGCATCGGCTTGTCCGCCTTCAGTTGGTGCTGTTCCACCAATGAAACGATCAACTCTTTCAGATTGACCTCTTCGGGATGCAGGCGGAAAGTCTTGCGGCGTTCCGTACTCATAGATAAAATCTGTTCTACCAAACTACTCAAACGTTGCAACTGTTCCTGGCAGATACGCAGATATTGATCCCGTTTCGTCTTTTCTTCCGCCTGATTAAAATTGAGTAACGCATCATTCGCCGCGTAAGCCACCGCAATCGGCGTTTTCAGTTCATGCGTGATATTATTGGTAAAATCACTTTTTATTTCTTCCAATGTCTTTTGCCGGAGTAGCGTCCGGATAAGAAACCAAAAGGAGAATCCTAAAATAAGTAGAATAATGAAAGAAGTAGCCAGAATTCCCGTCATATGTTTCCATACCAGTGAATCGACAGGTTCAAAGACAAGCTGGTAACGCTGGCTGCGACTCATGTTAAAGTCGTAATCGTAGCGAATCGCCCGTGGAGTAGGGATGTAACTGCTGTCTCCCGCCATACCGACAGTATCAATATACATAACGGTGGAATCCGCATTCCTTCCGGTATGAATCAATAAAGTATGATGCGGAATTTCAAGTTCATGTTCCTTCAGCACATTGTTCAGCAGACTGTCATATCGTTGCAGGTTAATGTCGATATACGTATCTACTCCCGCATGGATACCTTGCTGAATACTAAGCAGCAGTTCCTTCAAAGAATCCTGCTTCTTCAATAAAACGTCCAGTCCGCTTTCACTGGACGCAACTGCCCGTGCTTCGTCACTTCCTGTATCCGTCCTTACCGTGTCGGCTATTGTCTCCGTCCGTGAATGTAGCGTATCCTTATAAGTACTGTCCGTATAAGAAATCGTCTGACTTGTCACTAATGAATTACCGTCCGCGCCATATCCGGCAGACACCGTCACCGAGCCATGCTCCACATTATCCTTCTGAAGTTCATTCACCCGGAGCACTATCTCGTTGAAGTCACTCGTACGCATGGCATCCCTGATGGTATTTTCCATATCCTGCTTCATAGTCCGGTAAAGCCCTGTCAACCAATAAGCCTGATAGACAAAGATACCCGCTAACGAGCAAATGACCAGAATAACGATATGTTTCAATGGTAATTTCATACCCGCAAAGATAAGAGGAAACAATTATATCCCTTCTCTTTGATAAGACTAAATAACACAGAAATGTGAAATTAACAGTCTGTTGCACAGATACCTATAAACACTGAAAAAAAAGTAGGTAACGAGTAAGAATACTAGAGGCTATTTTATATCTCAATATTGTTGTGGAAGAAATCAAAACTAGACCACTATGTTATTATGGGTTGACCGGTTTTGTCCGTATATGTAGAGAGTTTCCAATGTAGCTGTCGTGTAAAATGCAAAAACCTAATGGGTACCAAAAGTGTTATTAACTCATTATTGATATGCATATTATGAATGAAAGTAAACTAATTATATACGGTGCTTATGGGTATTCCGGAGAGTTAATGGTGCGCGAAGCCATCAAGCAAGGGATTAAACCGGTGGTTGCAGGACGTATTGCCGAAAAATTGCTGCCCATAGCCAACGAACTTGGTTTGGAATATAGGGCATTCAGCGTGAAGGATGCCGCAGGGTATTTGCAGGACGTAACCGTTTTGCTGAACTGTGCAGGACCGTTTTCTGCTACGGCAGAAGCTTTGGCAAAGGCATGTCTCTCACAAAAGGTACATTATTTGGATATTACCGGCGAGATAGATGTTTTTAGAAAATGCTATGCGCTGGACGATGAAGCCAAAAGCCGTAACGTAATCGTGATGCCGGGTGTGGGAACCGACATCGTACCGACCGACTGCCTGGCAGCCATGCTGAAAGAGAGGCTGCCTGCTGCCACCCGTATCGACCTTGCTTTTTCTTTTGGTACAAGCCCGAGCATCGGCACCGTGAAAACTTCCATCGAAAGTGTTGGAAAAGGAGGATTAATCAGGGAAGGCGGTCGGCTCAAGACTGTGCCCAATGCATATCGGATGAAGAAGATTCCTTTCCAGAATCAACCGCAATGGGCGGTAACTATTCCCTGGGGCGACGTCTTCACATCGGGAATATCTACCGGAGTACCTGACGGAATGGTTTATATGGCGATGACCAAACTGGGCATTTATATGTTGCGTCTGTCCAACCCGTTTAAAGGGATTATGAACACCCGTTTTGGGCAGGACTTGGGCAAGAGTTTGGTAAGCAAATTCATAAAGAAAGGTCCCGACGAACAAGCAAGAGAAACGCAGCGGGGGCAATTCTGGGGAGAAGCGGAAGCGCCCGGCGGCGACAAAGTGGAAATGACCATGTCAACTCCGAACGTCTATTCGCTGACTGTCGAGGTAGGTATCCGAATTGCCGGGTACTGTTTAGGTAACCACGGGAAAAGCGGATATTACACCCCCTCCATGTTATTAGGGAGCCATTTCATCGATTCAATTTCGGGTATTGATATAAGAGTGCTCTAATTGTTGCAGAATGACTTTCGCTATTTCTTTCGAACTGAAGGGGTTCTGACCGATAATCAGGTTACCGTCCACCAAGACTTTAGATGTCATCGGTATAAAGGCTTTCCGATAATCGGCACCCCTCTTTTTCAGTGTCTCTTCAAGATTAAATGGCACTTCCTTTTCCCGCCTTGCCAAAATTTCTTCGAACCAGCTATATCCGGTTAATTCTTTTTCTCTCACCAGATACTCTCCGTCGGAGAGTCTGACGTTCAGCAATCCACATACACCATGACAAATGGCTGCCACCATCTTGTCGCTTTCATAATGGGATTTAATGATGGATTGCAAGACTGCGTTGTCCGGGAAGTCGTACATCGTGCCATGCCCACCCGCAAGATAAATGCAATCGAACATCTTTCCCGATATTGCATCCAAGCTTTGGGTATGTTGCAACATGCGTCTGAATGCCGGATCGTCCCAATACTTCCTGGATATTTGGTCTAATAGCAGTGGTTTTAAACTCTCGGGGTCAATAGGCACATTACCACCTTTAACATGAAAGGCTGAGAAATTAATAAGCCAGCATTACTCTACCCAAGCAGTGTTATGTACAAACTGTAGTGGCGTATAGGAACGGATGGATCGTCGATTCGGTCATACATTACTCAAATCGGTTGTATTCTGTCTTATTGGAATCGAAAGTTCAATAGTAAATCCTGATTGAAACTTAAGGTTGTCCTTCGTTTTTTCTTTTATCAGTGATTTTGGTTAGATAATCAGTGATTTATATACCTTTATGGTAGATATTATTCTGTAATTTTGTACCATGATAATAGAAATTAAAACTATAAAGGGCAATGAAGATTAAAAGTATGATTATGGTAGTGATCATGATGTTATGTATCACTATAAATGCACAGGAACAGAGTAATAAGACATTGGTGGCTTATTTCTCGGCAACAGGAACGACGGAGAAAGCAGCAAAGTTGATTGTAGAAGTTACAGGTGGTACGCTCTACGAGATACAACCTGAAAAGGAATATGTCACTGCTGATTTGGATTGGCATGACAAGTCTTCACGTAGCAGTGTGGAGATGTCAAATGCTAAATCACGCCCTGCATTAAAATCTAAACCGGAGAATCTTGCAGATTACGATATCATTTATATCGGTTTCCCTATTTGGTGGAATTCAGCTCCGAGAATTATCAATACTTTTATTGAAAGCGGTGATTTTGCAGGTAAAATGATTATTCCGTTTGCTACATCGGGTAGCAGCAGTATTTTTAATGCGGAAAAAGAGTTGCAGGAAGCCTATCCTGATATGAAATGGCAAAAGGGCTGCCTTTTGAATGGTGCGACGAAGGAAGATATTAAGAAATGGACTAAAAAATAAATTGTTATGAGAAAGAATTTTGGGACAAAGCCCTTTACTTATCCGCAGCCGGTGTTTATTATCGCTGCTTATGATGAAAATGGTACTCCCAATGCTATGAATGCGGCTTGGGGTGGTATCAGCGAGATGCATGAAATTAGTATTTGTATTAGTGAGGGACATAAGACGACTGCAAATATACTGAAGCGTAAGGCTTTTACCGTGAGTATGGCAGAGGTCGGACAGGTTGTTGCCTGTGATTACGTGGGTATTGTTTCCGGTAATAAGGTATCGGATAAATTTGCTCGTGCAGGTTTCCATGCTACTCGTTCGGAGTTTGTAGATGCACCGTTGATCGACGAATTATCTGTAGTGCTGGAATGTAAGTTGAAGGATTATAATCCTGAAACCTGTATTTTGCGTGGGGAAATAATAAATGTGAGTGTAGATGAACGTGTTCTTGACGAAAACGGAAAAGTGGATGTATCCAAAGTGTCTCCTATTATATTCGATCCGTTCAATAACGATTACCTGGAAGTGGGTAAGAAGGTAGGTAACGCCTTTTCGGATGGGAAGAGATTGAAATAAGGAGTAGCATTATATATGAAAGAAATAAGAATAGACTGCGCACACCAAAGAGCGGGTAGTGTTGTGACCAGAGACGTAGAACCGAACACGATTGTGGCAGGTAATCCCGCCAGAGTAATTCGGAAGATTTAGATTTTTCGATTATTGGTTATGGAAAAATATAAGAATAAAAACGGAAGGGATTGATTTCTCTTCCGTTTTTATTTTTGTGAACCCTCGTTTGTTGCTTGTAGAAATTCAGACAATATTCCTCTTTATATATGTTTGTGTTCTGGGACAATGCACAAGGCATTTCAAACAGGTACTACATCCATGTATGTTAACGATTTCATCTCTTGAAACAGATCTACTCCAAACTTTACCTTTGAGAACTTTTCTCTCGCAGATATTGACGCAAGTAATGCAATTACCGCATTTTGGAGATAGAGGTTCATGCAATACCGTTTCCAGTGGAACATCAGTCAAAACCGTGCCGAGACATTGTGCTGCGCCATATTCAGGAGTAATTAACAGGTTGTTTTTCCCAATCCACCCTAATCCGCCAAGTAGTGCAACGGTTTTATGGGGCAATACTGATTCTTTTGTTTCATAATCGAATACGCCATCAGCCACTAATCCTGTATCGGATTGCGATATGGCTTTATAGCCCTTCCCGGTGATGAACTTGGCTAATTCGTCTGCTATTTCTCCCGCTTTATGTTCGGTTTGCGAATATTCATCATCGTCGAAATTGTAATTATCCGCTATCCGTGCTTGTACGTAGTCGGGAATATTAAATACCATTTCAGCATATTCTGCGGTAAGCGGAAGTGCAAAAACAATGGCGGTCGGGAGTTGTCTGTTTTGCTTTTCATCCAAATGCGATATGTCAACAAAGCGTATCAGTTTTGCTCCTTGATTTTTTAACTCGTTTTCTATTTCTTGGTTTAAGTATTTCATATTTCTTTTTTTGTAATAGGGATATAAATATCTGTTATAAGCTCCGAAACCGGAGTTTTTTCGAGAGTGTTGATGTAACTCTCAAAGGTGAGCTGTTCCCGCAGGGTATAATCGCTTGTCGGCAACCAGTCAAGGTAAATATGGCGGTATACCTTATTTAATTCATGAAAACTCACGTATTTACATCCTTTTGAAGATAATTCATATTTTTCGGAAAATTGTAGCAACTGCTTCCACAAAACAGAGAAACTATGGATGACATTATTTGTTCTTTCCAATTTCAAGTATGCGATTCGGATACCAGATATTTTTTCAATACTTGGTTCAATTCGTATCGAATTCTTCCTTTCCGAAGTGAGATTGACTCCTGTCTCTTTATAATATTCTTCGGGGAAAAGCCCCCAAAGGTAAATGAGATAATCCATTGAGAAATCATAGAGTTTAACCCCGTTGTGCAAACAATAGTCGCAATATTCCACATTTTGGTTTGCCTCAAGATTTGTATAATCTATATCTAAAGGTATTCCACACGTCTGGCAATATTTTGTTTCAGCATTGATTTTCATAAATATCTTATTATTCAGGTACAAAGTTAACCAATAGTTTGTACTAAAGGTTACCATAAATAGCTTTCTTTTAAAAGAAAACAGGGGATACCTTAATAATTATAGATTAGTCTGTTATCTGTGTTATTATCATTCTTCTTTGTTAGGTAGCGGGCGATAAGACTAAATAACACTAGATAAGCGGGCGATAACGCAAAGTCTCGCTTTTTCTGCCGTATTTTGCAGAGTACCAAAATTAATGAAATACGAAATGAAACGAATCAGTTTACTACTTCCACTTTGCGTCTGCGCATGGATGCCGGTAGCGGCACAGCAGGAACAAACAGCACAGCAGGAACAGCAAATGCAAGCCCCTGCGGATAGCGTGAAAAATATAGCTTACATCGACAGCATATTCAAAGAACTGCCCGAAGTAATGATAACCGGCGAACGCCCCATCGTTAAGGCGGAACAGGGAAAACTGGTCTATGACCTTCCGAGACTGGTAGGCAACCTGCCCGTAGACAATGCCTATGATGCCGTGAAAAACCTTCCGGGAGTCATGGACTTGGGGGAAGGACTGATGCTGGGCGGTCAGGAAGTAACCGTCGTTATCAATGGAAAAGTGACCACCCTGTCTACCGGACAATTAAACGCATTATTGAAATCAATCCCCGTCAGCCGGATCGAAAAGGCGGAAGTGATGTACTCCGCCCCGGCACGTTACCAAGTCCGGGGCGCTATGATAAACCTGGTACTGGCTTCAGGCACAGGACACGAACCTTCCCTTCAGGGAGAACTCTATACCGCTTTTAATCAAAACCATTACGAATCCTTGGCAGAGCGTGGAAGCCTTCTTTATTCCGGCCGTAAATTCTCTGCTGACCTTCTTTACTCTTACTCTTACGACCGCGACCGGAGAGAAACGGACAAAGAAGCGCTTCACACGCTTGCCGACGGTTCAACACATCAGATGGATATGTATGAAAACACAATCTCCCGTAACAACAGCCATCAGATACGTCTCGGAATGGATTATGCCTTTACAGACCTACATCTGCTCAGCCTTGTATATACAACAGGCTTTACAGACTCCAAACATAATGCCACAGTGACCGGCGCACAAAACTCATTGACAAACTCGCACGCGGACAATCAGCTCCATAACACGAAACTCGACTATCAAACCCCGTTCGGCCTGAAAGCCGGCGTGGAATTTACCTATTACCGTTCTCCTGGCAGCCAACTTCTATACAGTACGCTGGGAAACGAAACCATGAACTTCCTAAGCCGGGATAACCAGCGAATCAACCAATGGCGTTTCTATGCCGGACAAGAACATACCTTAGGCAAGGACTGGGGATTGAACTATGGTATGGCATACACGACCGCCTTAGACCATAGCTTCCAAAGATACTACGAACCCGAAACAGAAACCCTGCTGCCGGACAATAACATGCAGTCCCGCCGTCGCGAACAAACCCTCAACTTCTACGCCGGCCTGAGCAAAAGCTTCGGGCAGAAATTCTCGGCGGATATCTCTTTAGCGGCCGAACAATATCATACGGACATTTGGAATGAATGGAGCTTCTACCCGGTTGCCAACCTTACTTATACCCCCGCCGCCGGACACATGCTGCAACTCTCATTAAGCAGCGATAAGGAATACCCCGAATATTGGAGCGTACAGAACGCCACCTCTTATATGGGCGCTTATTCCGAAATCCAGGGCAATCCCCTGCTCAAACCCGCCGCGAATTATGAAACGACACTTAGCTATATCTTAAAAGGCAAATACGTCTTTTCCGCCTATTACAGCTATACGAAAAATAATGAGATGCAGACCCTTTACCAATCTCCCGACCGCCTGGTAGAAATCTATAAATTTTTCAACTTCGACTTTTCAGAACAGGCAGGAATTATGATGGCCGTTCCGTTTAAAATAAAGAATTGGCTGGATTCCCGCCTGACGGCAGTCGGACTTCGTTACCACCAAAAGGACAGCGATTTTTGGGATATTCCGTTCGACCGCAAACTCTATACATTTGTGCTGACCATGAACAATACCTTCACCCTCTCCACCAAACCGGATTTGAAGCTGACCCTGACCGGCTTTTATCAAAACAAAATGATACAGGGAACATTCGACCTTCCCCGTTCGGGAAACCTGAATACAGCACTGCGTTATACTTTCGCCAAGGGCAAGGCGCAACTCACACTGAAATGCGATGATATATTCAATACCTCTACCATTTCCACACGCATCCGTTTCGGCAATCAGAACGTGAAGAACCATTATATGAGAACAACACGTGAGTTCGGCATTTCTTTCAACTATAAATTCGGCGGATATAAAGAGAAAAAACGGGAAGAAATTGATACTTCCCGTTTTAAATAAACTTATGATACGGATGCTTTCCAGGTTTCGGCATACTCTTCCAGTACCCGCTTGATGCTCTGCCCGATTTTAACATAATCGGTTTCATTCAGATTGGCGAGCGATACGCGGACACTCCATTTCGGCCCGGCAAAGCCGCCACCGTTCAGCAGCACGAGTGAAGTCTCGTTTGCCAGACGAAAAACTACATCCAGCGGATTATATGATTTTTGCAGGTAAGCGACGAAATCATCTCCATAGAATTTCTTCGCCCATACCAGCATATCTATTTCCGAATAGTATCCGGCACGCAGCGGGTCTTCCACCAGTGTGAAACCGGTATTGTCCCATAACGCATGCAGACGGCGATGAATAATTTCCTGCATCCTGGCTTTATAGCGGTCTTCCTTGTCAAGCAGTGAGAACATGGCAAACAGACTCATCTGCATCTGTTGCGGCAGCGAAAGTCCGGCGGTATGATTCAATGCAATTTGCCGGCTGTCTGCCACCATGCGGTCGATAAACTTCATCTTTTCCGGCTGCAAACTCAGACTGGAATAACGCTTGTTCAGGATTGCCTTCTGCTCCGCCGACAGGCGGGCAATCATTTTGTCGTAGATGTTGTCTTCGTGTAGAGCAATAACTGCGTCTCTCCATCCCGTAGCTCCGAAATATTTGGAGAAAGAATAGACGCAAAGCGTATTATGCGGCAATTCCGCCATCAGCGAACGGAAATGCGGGATAAATGTCCCATACACGTCATCCGTAATAATCATCAGGTTCGGATTGTCATTCTTTACGATGTTGACAATACGGGCGGCAGTTTCCGCGCTGAGCGCATAACTGGGCGGATTACTCGGATTGGTGATAAACAGTGCCTTGATTCGCGTATCTTTCAGCTTGTCAATATCCTCATCCTTATATTGCCACGTATGCAACCCGTCGGCCGTCATCTGGTCGGCAGATATTTCTGTGACATCGAATTGGTAACGCCGCAGTTGCGGAATCTCGATATAAGGCGTGAAAACCGGAACCATCAAGGCGATGGCATCCCCTTGGTTCAGCAGGAAATTCTCTTGCAGCGAATCAAACAGGTAACACATGGCAGCCGTCCCCCCTTCGGTAGCAAAAAGGTCGAAAGTCCCTTTCGGCGGACGGCGGTCGCACATTTCCTGTGCCAGATAATCCTGTACTATCAGTTCCGTGAAATGCAGAATACGGTCGGGCACAGGATACTGGTCGCCGATAACGGATTCCGCCCATTCGTGAACAAGCGTGTCCGGATCGGCAGCGTGTTCCATCAACATATAGTTGTATCCTTCTTTCAGCAGGTTGGCACCTGCCGCTTTCTCATTGTCTTTCAGGAAAGCCTCGAAACGTGCGGCAATTCCTGCCTTTTGTGGAATACCCGCTATCCCTTCATCCAGTGAAAACGCACGGCGGCATTCGCAAAGCCCGAATTGTCCCAGCAGGAAAAATGCTTCACGTGGTTCGGTGGCAATCCAGTTCGGATTACCTCGCCCGGCATTCAGCATGGTGTGCGCTATCTTCTTAATACTTTCATCCGCCATATCGATAAGCTTGTTCTTAAGCTCGAACGGGCTGATGGATTCCATTTTTTTTGCATAATTTTTGGTAATGGCAGGGCCATTTGTTTTCTTTTCCATAATGATATTATTTATATATTCTCGAAATAATTGAGTTGATTGAATGGGACGTTACATAAGCAGCACGATGACCACTCCCCAAATAATCAGCAATGTGTTGCCGACAGCATACGTCACAGTATATCCCAGGGCAGGCGTGTCACTTTCCACCGCATCCTGAATGGCACCTAGCGCGGCAGTTGTGGTACGTGCCCCCGCCGTGCATCCCAAAGACAGGGCAGGATGGAACTTGAACAGATACCTTGCCATCAGCAACCCTGCAAGAAGAGGAATGGCTGTTGCCAGCGCGCCGACGATGAACAGGCTAACTCCCACTTCCTTGAATCCGGCTATAAAACTGGGACCTGCGGCAATGCCGACTACCGCGATAAACATGTTCAATCCTACATTGTTCAGTACCCATAAAGAAGGTTCGGGGATACCGCCGAAAGTAGGATGCTTGCTGCGCAGCCAGCCGAATAGAAGTCCGGCAATCAATGCGCCGCCACTCGTGGAGAGACTGATAGGGATACCGCCCAAATGAATGGCAAGCGCACCGACAAGACCGCCGACCAAAATACCCAGCCCTACGAAAATCATATCTGTCTGATTAGTCGGACGGTCAACATATCCCATCTGCCTGGCAGCTCCTTCCACTTCATGCTTCATTCCTGTAAGTTCGAGGATATCTCCCGAATCCACCACCGTCTGCGCAAGTACAGGAACATTGATACCTGCACGCTTGATGCTGCGGATGCTGACACCATGCATGAATTTCTGTGCCCGGATCGTCGCAATCTTTTCTCCCGCGAAAGTCCGGTGAGTAACCATGACCGGCAACGTCTCCGCCGGAAAATCGAGTAACTGTGCATCTACCACTTCCGGCCCGATCCAATCTTCTTCACCGATAACGAACTCCCGTCGTCCGCTCAATACTACTTCATCGCCCGGTTGGAGAATCATGTCAGGACTGACTTCCTTCACGACTCCCTGCTGGCGAACCCGTTCAACAAATAACCGTTTGTCTTTCCCGGTCAGATAGGTTTCCAGTTCGCTGACTTTTTTCCCTTTGCCAAACCACTTATTCGTGATTTTATAGGCACGGAACACCACGGGACGAAGGGCAGGAGAGAATCCCGGCTCATCTACTTCCGAAGTCCCCATTTGTGCTTCCAATGCTTTGCAATCCGCCTTTACCTTGTCCAGTCCGCCCAGCATCTTCGGGCCTAGGGAAGCCAAGAGCCATGCCGAGCCTGCCGTACCGAAAATATAAGTCACGGCGTAAGCCACCGGAATGGCATTGATATACGTAGCCTTCTGCGCTTCGCTGATACCCAACTGATTGATCGTGTCACTAGCCACACCGATAACTGCTGAAATAGTCTGTGACCCCGCCAGTAAACCGGCAGCTTCCCCCACATGATACCCCATGATTTTGGCCAGTATCCACGGGGCTATCAGGCTGACAATACACATCAGCACGGCGAATCCCACTTGTGGTAACCCATCTTTTTTCAGCCCGCGAAAGAATTGCGGGCCTACCTTATAGCCTACGGCAAATAAAAAGAGCAGAAAAAATACGGCTTTCATCGGGCCGTCTACGGTAATATTCAGTTGTCCTACCAATACCCCGACCAACAGGACACTGGTCACAGTACCTAAAGAAAACTTCCCGATTTTAAGCCTGCCCAACCAGAATCCCGCAAAGAGAGTGAGAAAAATGGCAAGCTCAGGGTGTACCCTTAGTTGATTAATAATCCATTCCATAATTAAGTTGTTGTTTAGGTTTATGTTACTTACAACAGTTATTGTGCGGAAAGAGTTTGTTACTCGACGCAGATTTGTTACTTTTGCATTTTCAAAATAAAACTAACCATATTCTATATGAAATCAGACATAGAAATTGCCCGCAGCATTGAGCTGAAGAAAGTAAAGCAAGTTGCTGAAAGTATTGGAATCCCCCGCGAGGAAGTAGAAAATTATGGTCGCTATATCGCAAAGATTCCCGAACAACTGATTGACGAGGAGAAAGTAAAGAAGAGTAACCTTATCCTGGTAACTGCCATTACAGCCACCAAAGCGGGTATCGGTAAAACTACAGTATCTATCGGTCTTGCCCTGGGACTCAATAAAATAGGGAAGAACGCTATTGTTGCCTTGCGCGAACCTTCTCTCGGCCCATGCTTCGGCATGAAGGGCGGAGCAGCCGGCGGCGGATACGCCCAAGTACTCCCGATGGACAAAATCAATCTCCACTTCACCGGTGATTTTCACGCCATCACCTCTGCGCACAACATGATTTCCGCCTTGTTGGACAATTATCTTTATCAGAACCAGGCGAAAGGTTTCGGACTGAAAGAAATCCTTTGGCGTCGGGTGCTCGATGTGAACGACCGTTCATTGCGCAGCATTGTCGTTGGGTTGGGGCCGAAATCGAATGGTATCACCCAAGAATCCGGTTTCGACATTACACCCGCTTCAGAGATTATGGCTATCCTCTGCCTTTCTAAAGACGTGAACGACCTCCGCCGCCGTATTGAAAATATCCTGCTCGGATTCACCTACGATGACAAACCTTTCACAGTTAAAGACCTGGGGGTGGCAGGAGCCATCACTGTATTGCTGAAAGATGCCATCCACCCCAACTTGGTTCAAACCACTGAAGGAACTGCCGCTTTCGTACACGGTGGCCCGTTTGCGAACATCGCCCACGGGTGCAACTCTATCCTGGCTACCAAACTGGCCATGTCTTTCGGCGACTACGTAATCACAGAAGCCGGATTCGGTGCCGACCTCGGTGCGGAAAAGTTCTATAATATCAAATGTCGTAAAAGCGGGCTTCAACCACGCCTGACAGTAATCGTTGCCACGGCGCAAGGACTGAAAATGCATGGCGGCGTCAGTCTCGACCGCATCAAGGAACCGAACATGGAAGGGCTGAAAGAAGGATTGCGCAACCTCGACAAACACGTCCGTAATCTCCGCTCTTTCGGACAGACTGTGATTGTTGCTTTCAATAAGTTCGCTACCGATACGGATGAAGAAATGGAACTGCTTCGCGAGCATTGCGAACAGCTGGGCGTAGGATTTGCCATCAACAACGCATTCAGTGAAGGCGGAGAGGGGGCAGTGGATATGGCACGCCTGGTAGTGGACACCATCGAAAACAAACCGTCTGAATCTCTGCGTTATACGTACAAAGAAGAAGACAGCATAGAGCAGAAGATTGAAAAGGTAGCTACTAATATCTACGGAGCAAGTGTCATCACTTACAGCAGCATTGCCCGCAACCGTATCAAGCTGATTGAGAAAATGGGAATTACACACTATCCGGTCTGCATCGCTAAGACGCAATACTCATTCTCTGCCGATCCTAAAATTTATGGTGCGGTGAATAACTTCGAATTCCATATCAAGGATATAGTTATCAATAACGGTGCGGAAATGATTGTGGCGATAGCAGGAGAAATCCTTCGTATGCCGGGACTTCCGAAAGAGCCGCAGGCATTGCATATCGACATTGTGGATGGAGAAATTGAAGGGCTGAGTTAACAACAGTTGAACCGCAAGGAAACCTTGCTCCAACGCTACGTTGGTAAATCCCCGTCTTTCCTTATAAATCAATAGGGAAAGACGGGGATGCTTGTATATAGAGTCCAGTGTGCTTTTTATATCTCTTCTTGCACACTGTACGATTGAATTCATCTTTATTGAAGAGATATTTTTTATATCCTTTTTGCAATAAGAAAAACGAAATACCTGACAGATAGTTCGGAGAGCGGAGTTAATAAATACAAAAAAAAGTCTGCCCTTTTCACAAAGAGCAGACCCATGAAAATTCACAAATCAGAATATGATAGCCGGCTAAAACTATCATATATATAAATATTTTTAATAAGCAAAAAGAGGATATTTCTTCATTGTCTCGTTGACACGTGCACGTACCTGTGCAATAACCTCTTCATTTTCTACGTTAGACAATACAGTCTCAATCATTTCAGCAATTTCGATCATCAAGTCTTCCTTAGCACCACGGGTAGTGATGGCAGGAGTACCCAAACGGATACCGGAAGTCTGGAAAGCCGAACGGCTGTCAAACGGAACCATATTCTTGTTAACGGTAATATCAGCAGAAACCAATGCCTTTTCTGCCACTTTACCTGTCAGGTCAGGATATTTGCTACGCAGGTCTACCAGCATGGAGTGATTGTCAGTACCACCGGAAACGATGGTAAAACCACGGTCTACAAGAGCCTGTGCAAGTACAGCTGCATTTTTTTGTACCTGTTTTGCGTATTCCTTAAATTCAGGTTGCAGGATTTCGCCGAAAGCTACTGCCTTGGCAGCAATCACGTGTTCCAGCGGTCCGCCCTGGATACCGGGGAATACGGCAGAATCCAACAATTGAGACATCATTTTGATTTCACCTTTCGGAGTCTTCTTTCCCCACGGATTGGGGAAATCCTTACCCATCATGATGACACCACCACGAGGTCCGCGAAGTGTTTTATGTGTAGTAGAAGTGACGATATGTGCATATTTAACCGGATTTTCGAGCACTCCGGCAGCGATCAGACCGGCAGGGTGAGCCATGTCGATCATCAGGATAGCGCCTACTTTGTCAGCGATTTCGCGCATGCGTTTGTAGTCCCATTCGCGTGAGTAAGCAGAACCACCGCCGATAATCATTTTCGGTTTCTCGCGCAGAGCGACTTCTTCCATCTGGTCGTAGTCGACGCGTCCTGTTTCCTGATTCAGGTTATATTCGCAAGGAGTATAGATAATCCCCGAAGTATTCACCAGTGAACCATGAGAAAGGTGTCCGCCGTGTGCAAGGTTCAATCCCATGAATTTGTCGCCCGGATTCAGGACAGCCAGGAAAACTGCTGCGTTGGCTTGCGCTCCTGAGTGCGGCTGTACGTTTGCCCATTCGGCTCCGAAGATTTCTTTCAGGCGGTCGATAGCGATTTGTTCGCTTTGGTCTACAACCTCACAACCACCATAATAGCGTTTGCCCGGATAACCTTCTGCGTACTTGTTGGTCAGACAAGAACCCATTGCCTGCATTACCTGGTCACTCACAAAGTTTTCTGATGCAATCAGCTCGATACCTTTCAGCTGACGTTGATGCTCTTTTTCGATGATGTCGAAAATTAAGTCGTCTCTTTTCATTCTTTTATAAGTAAGATTAAATTTCTAATTCGAGATACCTATTTTTAAGCGCACAAAGTTAATGAAAATAAATAAAGAATGAAGGAAGTGCAAGAAAAATGTTAGTAAAAAGCGGGATTTAATGATATTTTATTTCTAAAGGATGAATCCCAACGAAAAACTTAACGCGCTGTCGCGACGGCGGAAAGTGATGTTGCTAACTCCCGTACTACCGTCGGAATTGATATTATCATACACTATGGATTTGGAAATATTTCCCACCCCCTGCTCATAGCGGAAATCGAAGAAGATACGGGAAATATTGACGCCGACACCGATCACGGCACTGACATTGAACGGATACAACTTCTCGTGAATACCTTTCTGGTCGAAGTTCTTGAAAGTAATCTCATTCTTCTTCCCCCATAAATAGCGGAGCTTCGGCCCTGCAAAGATAGACATTCCATACGGCCCTTTCTTCACCACATTATACCCGTACAAGACAGGGAAGTCGATACTATGCAGTACAGACTGCACCGAAGCATAATCCGGCTCGATGGCAGGATGCTGCGATCCCAACTTGTCAAAAGTAATCTCGCATTTGGTCACATTGTACGATACTTCCGGCTGAATGAAGTGCTTCTTCATATTGATGCGCATAAAAAGGGCTCCGAAATAACCGATTTTATAGTTATTCTGCACCTCGTCAATCGTCACATCCTTAATCTTCAATTCAGATACCATGAACATGGACGAGTTGAATCCCGCCTTGATACCGAAATTTATTTTCTTCGTATTGGGGCGGTCTACCCTATCTGTGTTAAAGTTCTGCCCGAAAGCCATGCAGGCTACAGATAACGAACCGAAAAGAAAGATTTTGCGCAGCATATTCATGGCTATATCGTCCTTAGTTTATGTCTTTTTCTTTTCTACACTCCATCCGAACTTACCGATTTTCTCTCCCAAATCATAATACCCGCCATGTACATACACCAACGGATTAGCTTCCGCCAGTTCGAGTTTTCCGGTTTCGGGATTCAGGTTCCGGTCGTCGGCGCGTACATTCACCACATCTGCTATGAACATATCATGCGAACCGAGAGAAATAATTTCCTTCACACGACATTCGATACAAAGGGGAGACTCCTCAATCAGCGGTGCGCCGACCACAGTACATCGTCCCGGAGTAAGTTTCATCTCTTTGAATTTATGATAATCGCGTCCCGAACGAACCCCGCACCAGTCGGTGGCAAAAGCCATGTCTTTAGTTGTCAGGTTGATTACGAATTCCATATTCCGTTTGATAATCTCATAAGAATGTCGTTCCGGTCGTACGGATATATAGCACATGGGCGGGTTTGTGCAAATCGTACCCGTCCATGCCACAGTGATAATGTTATATTCACTTTCTTCTTTTCCGCAGCTGACTAGTACAGCCGGCAGCGGATAGATCATCGTTCCTGGTTTCCAGTCCTGTTTCAATTTGAATGAAGATTTAAAAATGAGGAATCAAAGAATTCAGAGGATGGTAATTTCCTCACGTTTCTGTTCTTTCTCGCAATAATGGCATTTCACGATGCAATTATCCTTGTCTATCACGTGGAATAACGTAGCCATCGGCTCATTGTTCGTGATACATTTCGGATTGGCGCATTTCACGATTCCGCGAAGTTCGTCCGGCATCTTCACTTCCTTCTTTTCCACTACCTCGTAATCACGGATGATATTCAGTTTGACATGAGGCGCAACCACTGAAATACGGTTGATCTCCTCATCGCAGAAAAACTTATCCGCAATCTTGATGATGCCTTTCTTGCCCAGCTTCTTGCTTTCGAGATTGAATCCGATAGTGATGTTGCTCGTCATATGTTCCACACCGAGCAGTTGTACTACGGTAAAGAGCTTTTCAGATGGAATATGGTCAATCACTGTCCCGTTCTTAAGGGCAGCTACTTGCAGTTCTTGTTTATTTTCGCTCATAATAAAATATCGTTTTTAACGTCATCTAATGTGATACCTAACACATCGCAAAGAATTGCTTCGCGGGCATACAAGCCGTTTTGTGCCTGTTGGAAGTAATATGCTTTCGGATTATCGTCCACGTCATATGCAATCTCGTTGACACGTGGCAGCGGGTGCAAAATGCGCAGGTTCGGACGGGTATTCTCCAGCATCTTGTTGCGGAGGATATATACGTTCTTTACCCGTTCGTATTCCATCAGGTCGGTGAAACGTTCGCGTTGCACACGGGTCATATACAGAATATCGGCATCAGCGATAATCTCTTCGGAGAAGTCCGTATGTTCAACGTATTTTATTTGGTGAGTCTTGCAATAGAGTTTGTATTCTTCCGGCATTTTCAGCTCTTCGGGAGCGATGAAATGGAAAGTAGGATTAAAGTGGCGCATCGCCATCAACAGTGAATGTACGGTACGTCCGTATTTCAAATCGCCTACCAGGAAAATATTCAGGTTCTCCAGCGTACCCTGAGTCTTGTAGATAGAGTAAAGGTCGAGCATGGTTTGCGACGGATGCTGGTTAGCTCCGTCTCCTGCATTGACAATAGGCACCGGAGCCACTTCGCTGGCATAGCGTGCCGCTCCTTCGAGATAGTGGCGCATGACGATAATGTCCGCATAATTGCTCACCATCATAATCGTGTCTTTAAGTGTTTCCCCCTTGGAAGAACTGGTAGCCTTGGGATCGGTGAATCCGATAACCCGGGCGCCGAGACGGTTGGCAGCTGTTTCAAAACTCAAGCGGGTGCGGGTGGAAGGCTCGAAGAACAGGGTTGCTACAACCTTTCCTTGCAATAACCGGCGGTTGGGGTTCATTTCAAACTGCTTCGCCATTTCGAGCATGTAGAGGATTTTTTCTTTAGAATGTTCGGCAATGGTTACTAAACTTCTGTTTTCCATTTTGTTATCTTTTATGTGGATAGAACTTGTTTTACCGGAGCGTAAAGGTACGAAGAATTTGTGAAAAGCACAGATTTTTCGTACCTTTTTTATCAGCTTTTTATCATCCGGCTTGTTTCCGTCCGCCGGCTAACGCCGCAATGATATATTTCCCCGGCGCCCCGATTTTGTTCCAGGACGTATTGGAAAGCAGTTTCCACACCTGAGTACCTTTCCTGCCATAATCCGACAGCCGGAGAATTGTCTGCCTCTCTTTCGGATTCGTCACTTTGTGGCATTCCAGGCTTTCTATCAGTCCGGCTATGTTGTGCGTAGCCTGATTGTAGGCATACCCCGGAATTTCAAACAAAGCATCGCTTATTTCTTCTTCCTCAGGATTTAGTTTAGTTTGCTTTAGTTTAGTTTGTCCGGAAATGTCATCATTTTCCGGATTCACGTCCTCTTGAGTTGGAAAAATGTCTGCATTTTCTTTACCCGCATCCTCTTTCTGTTTCCCTTTTTTCTTTTTGTTTTCCAATATATAAGGTAATTGGGAGAAATCTATTTTTCGCCGCGTAGTTGCTTCGAACCACACTTCCTGAATTCGTTCCGAAGTCAGTACACCATATTTTTCGAACGTCTCCTTATGGAAAAATCCCTTCTCCAATAATAGTTCCATAACCTTTTCCATTATTTCCTCTTTTATCCCGCCACCTACTTTGCGGATGAAGATCAGGCTTTGTTCCTTTCCCCAGGAAATGTAATATCCTTCCTTATAAATTTTGCAAAGCAATCGCAGGACGATATAAGAAGCTAAAACTCCGAATTTGGCTTCCAGTAATTCCATAGTTTCTTCATCGAAAAAGTTTGCCGGTGTAGGGAAATAAGGTATCCCTTTGTTTATCATACTCATAGTTCAATATTTTTATTATAAATTATACGATTGCCTTCCATTCCATCAGGTTGCTGATTCTGAATCTTCTCCATCCGTTTTGTTCCTCACTCCAGTAGATTACAGACTCCTGTTTCACAGTGAACTTGAATTCACGATGAAAGAATTTTTCGTATCCTACCAATGTGCCTTTTTCCAAACAGAATGTTCCGTCCTGTTTCTGAAAAGCTATCATTACATTTCCATATAGCATGTGCTTTACCAGTTCCATACACTTCTGCACGATTCTTTCCGCACATATTTCCGAAATTCCTTTTTCGACGGCAATACGTTTCTTCCATACTGACATGTAGTCTTCAGACTTTTTTTTCTTACAATTTTTTCTCATTATATAAAAAGATTTAATTAAAATTACTCCTGTTTATTGCATAAACTTCTCCCTCTCGGGATAGTGACGGTATGCTGCAGATATAGCGTTACTATCCTCGTCTCATAGTGACGCCATCGCGACCGGATAGCGTCACTATTTTTTCTGGTAAAAGTTTACTGTTTTTCAGCCGGTTGTAAACGGCGGCAAAAGTAGAGCTTGCATCTCACCTGCACAATTATTTTTGTAAAAACTTATTAGAGCCTTTCTCTTTAGCCTGTCTTTCCTTTTCTTCCCGCTGTTCCCGGAGAGTTCCTCTGATTACGGATAACTCTGTTTCTATACTGCTGACTTCCATTAACTTATACCCACCTTGCTTTGGGACGTACAAGTGCTCTTTTTCATGGATGTGTTTGGCTAAATCTTTTAGCTTTTTGGAGTACTTCATATGGACATCTCCCTTGTCAAATTTTTGCAGATATACCGTGAAAAGTGCCGTTTCATCTCCGGTCAGTCCGCCTCTTTTTTCCAATTCTTCCTCACTGATAATTTCCGCTTTCTTACATCTGCCGCCACTCTTTTTCCGATTTTGGGCATTGTTTTTTACTCGTGTTTTCGCTTCTCTTTTGGGTGTCTTTTTACTAGCCATAATTTGCTAATTTTTACTTTAGTTAAAAATATTAAATATTAGAACATACTTTGGCAAGTGTGCGATAAAGCTGCGAAAAGATTCGTTTTTTTGCCGCTTGCCAACATGGTATATATATAAAATAACTAGTGATGCAAATGACAAATAAAAATGGATTTAGCCGGTGTGGGGAACTCTACATCGGTCGTTTGCGAGAGGAGGGGCGCCATTCCACGGCGCATGTCTATAAGAACGCCCTCTTTTCTTTCAGCAAGTTCTGCGGCATATCCAATATGTCGTTCAGGCAGATCACCCGTGGCCGTTTACGATGCTACGGGCAGTATCTTTACGAGTGTGGCTTGAAGCCCAATACGATTTCTACGTATATGCGTATGCTTCGTAGCATTTACAATCGGGGAGTGGAAGCGGGGAATGCTTCTTATGTGCCGCGATTGTTCAGTGATGTTTATACGGGTGTGGATGTCCGTCAGAAAAAAGCCTTGCCTGCTGCCGAACTTCACAAGCTCTTGTATGAAGACCCGAAGTCGGAGCGTTTGCGCCGTACACAATCTATTGCCGCCTTGATGTTTCAGTTTTGCGGAATGTCATTCGCTGATTTGGCTCATCTGGAGAAATCGGCTTTGGAAAGCAATGTGCTGCGTTATAACCGTGTCAAGACCAAGACTCCCATGAGCGTGGAGGTGTTGGACAGTGCAAGGGAAATGATTGAGCAACTACGGAACAAGCAGGACTCTCTGCCCGATTGTCCGGATTATCTGTTTGATATTCTCCGTGGTGACAAGAGACGGAAAGATGAGCGTGCTTACCGGGAATATCAGTCCGCTCTCCGCCGGTTTAATAGTAATTTAAAGGATTTGGCAAGGGCGTTGCATCTGAAATCTCCGGTTTCTTCCTATACGCTTCGTCATTCATGGGCTACTACTGCCAAATACCGGGGAGTCTCAATTGAAATGATTAGTGAATCATTGGGGCACAAATCTATAAAAACCACACAAATCTATTTGAAAGGCTTCGGGCTTGAAGAACGTACAAAGGTAAATAAAGGGAATTTATCTTACGTAATGAACTACTGCGCAGGCAGATAATTTTAGTGTAATGTATTGGTAACCAGTGGTAATAAACGCCTGTTACTTCTTAGGTAACGGATTTAAATTTGACGCAAAGATAGACAAAAACATAAATAGCATACAAATATTTCTTCACTTTTTTTAGTTTTATCTGAAACATAGGGCAAAAAACTATCCGAACATGAAATAAGTCTATTTTCATGTTCAATCATTTTTATTGCCTAATCCAAAGAGCCTTTTCGTTGATTATTAGGCAATTCCTTTTTTTCTCCCCTGTCAATGTGTGTAATTTCCTTTTTCATTGTTGCATGTGATTTATCCGTTACCTAAGAAGTAACGGACAAATATGGGGTAAAAAAACATGATTTTAACAAAGAGAAAATCAGTAATTGCTGGGCCTAGTAATGGGACAGGGGAAGGCGTAGCACACTCTAAACGCTGGTATGTAGCTTTGGTTCGTATGCATCACGAAAAGAAGGTTGCAGAGCGTTTGGATAGAATGGGGATTGAGAATTTTGTTCCTGTCCAACAAGAAATTCATCAATGGAGTGACCGCCGTAAGATGGTCGAGTCAGTCCTGCTCCCAATGATGGTTTTTGTTCATGTTGATCCGAAAGAGCGCATGGAAGTCTTGAGCTTTTCTACAGTGAGCCGCTATATGGTGATGCGTGGTGAGAGTACACCGGCGGTGATTCCTGATGATCAGATGGCTCGTTTCCGTTTTATGCTTGATTATTCCGAAGAAGCAATCTGTATGAACAGTTCTCCTTTGGCACGTGGTGAGAAGGTTCGCGTCATCAAAGGCCCTTTGATGGGACTTGTGGGTGAACTTGTTACGGTAGACGGTAGAAGTAAGATTGCCGTCCGGCTTAATATGCTTGGATGTGCCTGTGCTGACATGCCGGTAGGTTATGTAGAGCCGGTGAGGGCTTGATTTTAATTTCTGGTTGTATCTCTGATACGCAATTTTATTCGTTTATACTATAATGGAAAAAACATTAAGGGGTATAGCTCAATACGCT
>ERZ791802.524-NODE-524-length-38776-cov-7.363498_pt1 | contig 38776 bp, 40 predicted proteins | sample MGYA00510308_ERZ791802 | MGnify/ENA primary metagenome ERZ791802 (study PRJEB30046, sample SAMN00792028) | human gut metagenome | study: EMG produced TPA metagenomics assembly of the A metagenome-wide association study of gut microbiota in type 2...
TTTTAAGGGGTTAATGGGCACTTCTACGCCTGAAACGGGGTGCGAAGTTTGAGTTAATTTATATAAAAAATTTACCATGTTGCCATCGCAGGACTGCCAGAATTGCAAGTTACTATCAAAGTGTGGCGGTGGTTGCTTTGTTCAGTGGTTTACACAATTTTTTGACGAATACAAAGAATATAGGAGACAAAAGGACTTAGTACAATGACAATTATTGGAACAAATTTAAGATGATATTTGACGAACTACTTAAAAGGCAGAAGTAATAGTCATAAAAGAGTAACTATTGATAAATAGAGGTGAAAATATGCAGAGGACTATTGAACAAATATTAGAAATGCGTCACGCAACAAATATTCCTTTAGATGTTGCAATTGCTGGTATTAGTACTAAAATGTTCACACGTTGTGACTGCTGGGTTTGTGACTGCGATTGTAATTGTGAGAGTAACTGCGCTTGTGATTGTGATTGTCATTGTACCTATTGTGACTGCGATTAAAAAATGCTCCACTCGCTCTGATATGCTCCCTCTAGAGTAGCACTCGAAATAACAAAAGTTTCGTGACTACACTAGGGGGAATACTATTATGTCAAAACGAAACGCAGAGGAGATTATCCAGGCGGTAGAACACTACATACGGGTAGAGTCTAAGCAGATATCGTGGGCACCACATCCAGCAGGCCACTATGCCTCGGAATCTCGTACACCATAGGAACGTAGCCGCCTCCCATTCCCATGGACGCTGGAAGCGTCGTAGAGATACCATCCGTTCTGACAGTAGCATGGTTTTGATTGGATTCCAGCAATAGTGGCTGATGTCCATGCTCCTGGGCACGCAGTGTCCCAGCGATATTTTCCGAACAGTGCATAATCTGACCGCCCTGATCATTGAGGCACAGAATGTTCAGTCTTTCCTTCAGCTCTCTTTCTGGGGTATCGGCTGCAATCTGCGTCCGCTGCTTCTCTGGTTGGGTCCCCAACAATATAGAGTTTTCTCCATCACTGCCAGTAACACCTTGGCGGGCCTGAGTAACAAACGTCTGCATTTGTATGTTTTGTGTTGCCATCAGAGCACCGGACAGGCCGCCTAAGTCAATTCCCTCGTTTCGCTGATTGATATGATAAGACGCACCTACAGGTGGAGGCATATTTGTATTTCTTAGCCCTGCCTGAACTTCCAGTGCTTCTTTAAGCCGCAGAGGCAGTTCCTTCCCTCGTTCCATACTGCGGCGGAGTATACCCAGACAGGCTTTCTTGGTCAAATAGTATTTGGTGTGCGGCTGTTCCTCCAAAATCTGCCACAAGGAAGATTCTTTTCCTTCTCTGGGGCACACCCCAGTATTGAGCGTCCATGCATCGCCACGCCAGGGAGAAAGAGTCTCCCAATACGATTCCCCCAGCAGATTCCCAACGCCCTCGGACAGGTCGAGGAACAGATACGGTATCGAACTTAATTCGGACAATTTCTTCGAGAACGATACGGAAATCTTCGCCTTTGGGCTGTCCGCTGGAGAACGCCCCTGGGACATTTTCCCAGCATAAAAATCTTGGTCGAACAGAGATGCCTGTCCGTCCTCGAAGTAAATCAGCACATCTCATCTCCTTTGTAATTCTCGTTTGCTCCAAGAACAAACCGGAGCGCGCACCGGCTAACCCCGCACGCGCTCCAGCAACAGATAGGTCCTGGCATGGACTCCCGCCGCAGATAATATCTACCGGCGGGAGTGTCCCACCATTCAATTTCGTAATATCCCCAACGTGTACCATGTTGGGAAAACGTTGCTTTGTTACCTCTATGGGAAATGTTTCAATTTCACTTGCCCATAGAGGTATCATCCCACAGTGAACTGCCGCCAGCGGGAATCCTCCGATGCCATCGAATAGACTCCCCATAGTAATTGGCCGCAGATCGTCACGCACTCGCTCTACCACCTTCCAGATATTCCGTTCCTTTCACAGCGGAAATAAATTGTTCAACACCATAAACAGATGGTGTCAGCGGATACTGGCTCAACGCTGTCAGCACCCTTTCCCGATAAGGGCCATTCTTCGCTGCTCTGGAATCCAGAATCGCAATCACCCCTGTGTCATTCTCCGTTCGGATTAGCCGTCCGGCTCCCTGACGCAGCTTTATAATCATCTGCGGAATTGCGCACTCTTGGACAAATTCTCGGACGGTATCGTACTGTGTTTTCTTGTACTCCATGAGCTGCGATCTGAGAGGGAAGGGAAGTCGGACAATAATCACGGAGGAAAGCACATCTCCAGCGCAATCCACACCCTCCCACATGCTCCCGGATGCAAACAATACACTATTCTTTTCCCTTTTGAATTGCCCAATGGCAGTCTTGTCACTGCGCGTCATCTGAATCAAATGATAGTCCAGCAATCGTTTTTTTACCTTTTCATAAACCATGCGAAGCATCCGGTAGGATGTAAACAGGATCGCAGTGTGTCCTCTGGTTGCGTATACCAGCTTGACGATCTCATCGCACACAGCTTGGATGTATTCGGGATCGTCCATATCCGGGAACGGGACATTTTCAGATATATAGAGCCGTGTGTGATTCTTGTAGTCAAATGGCGAACCGTTGCTATGCTCCAGCGTGGCACCTTCCGGGATGTTTCCGCTGATTCCCAGCTCATATTTGAAATAGCGGAACCTCGTATCATCTTTCATTGTCCCAGATGTGAGCACCCAATGGGTATTGGGCATGGACCACAAATTTCTGTTTAGTTCGCCACGCATCGCCGTAGGAACACCACACAAAGATAGCATTCCATTACCTCTATCCAGCTCCATCCAGCAGAGGTAGTCCCCAGGATGCATGAACACGGAGAACTGCTCCATAACTATCTTGCATTCCCGTTTCTTTCTCGAATCCGTTTGGAACTCCTCTATTTTCCGGAGATTTTCCAAAATACCGGAAGTATCTTTTATCGTCCGCTCATTCAGCTCAATGGTACACCGATCTTCACCATCATCCAAGCACAACCCAATATTCCGAAAAATATCGGCGTTCTTTTCCAATGTCTTTGTGAGCAACTGCCGATACTGTTTCCGAACATGTTTATCCTTGCTGGCGTACTTTACGGAATCCAGCAAGTCAGGGATGGTATTCTGCATAATCTCTGCCCCATAAACGGAGTTTGCCGCTTCCAGCAGTTGATGTGCCTCATCAATAATGTAGTAATTGCTGTCCAACAGCACACCATGGCCGGTACTATTCTTCAGCCGCTGGGAGGTCAACAGCAGGTTATGGTTTGTAATCTGGAAGTCAAACTTCCGGGTTGCGGATGCCTGCTTTAAGAATTGGGCGTACCGACACTGATTTCGATACCCACATTGTCTGCAGCTCCCGTTGGCACAGATTTTTGCCTTTACATAGCTTGGGAGTTGTACTGTATCCAGGTCGAAGCCCCTTACAGGTAAATTCAACATATCCAGTAGGCAGAGGGTATCACTATACTGTTCGCCTGCATCCATTAGACCATTCACATAGTCATGGTAACGCCGCAGGCAAAAGTAATGTTCTTTTCCCTTCCTCAAAATTGCCCGGAGAGGTCTGTCTAAAATACCCGCATTCTGAAGGACCTGGGACAGACGGGGGATCTCTTTTTCCATGATCTCTCGCTGAAGATCAATGCTGGACGTGGAAATTGTAATCGGGTTAGCCGCATACTGATATGTCCTATCCATCCGGGACGCGACAAAAGCCGCCGCCAAGTATGCCATTGTCTTCCCGGTACCAACTCCGGCCTCGCAAAGGGTGACTTTCTTTCCAACAAGGCCATTATACATTACATTGGCCATTCTCACCTGATCCTCCCGCACAGAAAATCCAATTTGCGGAAGCAGGCAGTGGAAAATCATGTCAATCCAGTTACCTCGCTGGATTTGTTCGCCCATATTCATCCGTCTGTCACCAGTGTACTTGATGGCATAGAGGATAGCTGGGATCATCATCGGATAGTTGTGATCATCCATACGTTCTCTCGTCATCATCACAGAGGAGCCAAGCCCTGTTGTCTTATCCAACGCAATATAGTGATTCATCACCTGATGACGGTAGTGATAAATAATATAGCGTCCCTCAAACGTAAAGTCATAGATCCCGCTGGGGTCTGCTTTCATCCGATCCGGCATCATCCGAAAGCTCATGAAGTCATTTTTCTGGATTTCAAACATAATGGTATCCTCCTATATATCTTGTGAACCATACTGCATGATCCACTATTTTACTTGATTCCTTCGACTCGCTGCTTACTTAGGAATAAAACGTCCCAACAAATTTCTCAAACTGTCGCTTGTACTTCCTCGCCACCTGTTCAGAAACACCGCACCGTCTGGCCACTTCAGCAGTACAGGATGTCTTCTTTCCATCCATATAGTAGTCCATCAGCATCGGTGCCCAATTGTGCCACTCAGCAACTGACTGGCGCAGCTGTGCGCAAGTGAGGCGGCTTACCGCGGAATCCGCAATATCTTCACTTTCAAGGCCCGCATTCGCTAAAATATCATCTTGCATGGTGAGCATGGACTCCACCGGGATATGCTCATACTGCTTTCTGCGTTGGAGGTTATCCCGAATCTTTCGCTGCTCCCGATCCCACTCCTGCCACGTCTCTTTTGTTGTTTCAATGAACATGCAGTCCACACCTTTGTCATCCGGAATAACATCACGGATAAAGTAGCGGCGCTGATCTGTGGGGAGCTTTGCGCATGCCTGGACAATCGCATGCCAGTTCTCCGCGGTTGTTTCTACCAGACATGTACTCCCGTCCAACTGTTTTTCTTGAAGCAGATACGTTGTTCGCATTCTTATATCCCTCCTGCGCAAAATAAAAAGCCGGGCGCAAAGACAGAGTATCCCTACTCTAGCTTCACGCCCGACCTATGTTGTCATACTGTACATCACTACAATAGACCTTACTCGGTGTCATGATACGATTCCAATATGCACTTTTTCTTTGTTTACGGAGTACAAAGATTTATGAGACTGTTGCCCGCCAGATATATGTGCCTATATCCTTAGCCGTTCTGTAGTCGAGTTTTCCCTTAGCCCTGCGCAGAGAAAGATTCACAACTGCAGTCCTGCCACATTTCTGGCACTTGAGTTCGACCAAACCGCTGGCGGCGCTCATTTTATAGCACAAGATACGCCCGCAGGTTTTACACCGAACTTCCACTCGAATAGGTTGGTCTTCTTTTGAGACCATCTCAACCAACTCCTCTCCTGGCTCTGGCCTCCGCAATCAGCTCATTTCGCTCCAGTAATCCAAGCTGCTCCATCCGGAAAGATAACGCACTTCTGGATACCCCAAGCGCATCTGCCATCTCGCAAAAGCACTGATATTTGTATTCTGAGTATTTTCGGCTCAAAACTTTCACCTTATCACCCAGACCATACACGAACATAGCATCTTTCACCGCGTCTTCAGGAAGCAGGAGACACGCTGCCAATGCATCTGCCTGCCATTCTTCCCAATCTGCAATCTTTCTCTTGGGCGCATTATTTCGTCTATAATCACAAAGCACACGCTGATTCGGTCCATAAATCTCCGGATATAGACGATACAATATCTGGTGGGCACACTCATGCGCAATTGTGAAATTTCGGCGTCCCTTTGCCTTTGGGGAATGGTTCAAACACGACTCAATCAAAACTGTCTTGCCGTCCAAAATGAAAATGGATTTTTCTTTGTTCTCGTCGAAAATCGAAACCATTACTTCATCCGGCGCTGTCATTCCTAAAATCGAATGATCATAAGACAACTGGCGAAAGTAAACAGACAGCCCAAGTATTTCGGCTAACTCCATAGGATCAACGCAATAGCAAAGCCTTTTGGGGGGAATGTAGCGCAGTTTGTACTGGTCTATGATCCGATTTGCAATCGCTTCAATATCTATTTTTGATAGATACGGCATAGCTTTCTCTCCCATTACGCAGTACTGATCTATGGTTTCGCTACACATTTGGTAGCTGTTTCTCTGTTCGTGTTTCTATTATAGAACGTATGTTCATGTTTGTCAAGAACTTTTTATGTCAACACTGCATTTTATGTTTTCTCGCTTTCGCCACAACCTTCCATCTGAGATGTTGAATCTTTTTTGAGCCTTTCTCTTGCTTGTCTCCTGGCCTGCAAATTATCTGGACGATAGCGATCCGGGGGAGGCATTACACCACCTGCTCTACGGAACCCGTCCATCTTTCTGCCTACCTGGGATTTCTCTTGGACGGTCTGGTGCAGACGTGCTTTTGCACTGGCTGGGGGAATATCATACGGCACAACTTCTTCCGAGATCGACTCAAAAACCGCAACTCTCTGTGGGTATTTTTGATCCAGCGCCCGGAGTACTGTATCTTTTCCCGCATAGTGGACGGGGCGTGCGGCTTTATCTTCCAGCTCGCATTTTCCCATATTGAACTCTATTCCCCATTTTGTAAACAGCTTTAGCCTGGAAATAAATGGATGTGCTCCTGTTTTCATCACAATGAATGAGCCTGGACGCATCGACTTCAGCTCATCCGCACTCATCAAAGGTCGCTCTGTCATCTGCAAACTTTCCGATGCGTTCTCATGGCCCCGGCTTACAGAGCCAGTCATAACCGTTCGTGAGCCAAGTGCTTTGGAGACAATATCTGCTGTTTCGCTGGTTGGCGCAAATCCTCCAGCGATGGTAAGCTGACAGTTGTCCTGAATAATTGCCGCTCCCTCTTTTCCGTAGTTCTTTTCAAGCTGCTGGTAACTCTGAATGATACTGACGATGCTCAGCTTTCTGGAACGAGACGCGCTATACATCACCTCTGCAGAGCTGATTGGCGGCAGGGAGCCAAACTCATCGCAGTAAAACATAACACGGTTATCCAGCGCCCCACCTTTTTCATCCGCTACAGTTAGGATCTCCCGGTACAACTGCTGGATCAGCAGTGACACCATAAAATAAGTATTCGGATTTTCCTCCGGTAAAACAACAAACACGGCACATTTCTCATTGCAGAATTTCTCCGCATCTATCGCAGTATCAAAGCAAAGGATTTGTTCCAGTTCCGAATCCAGGAAAGCATTGAGCCGAGACATTGCCGTGGACATAACGGATTGCATGGCCTGTTCAGAGGTATTCAGCGCTGCACCCGCAAACCATCTGGCCTTATGCTCCGCTGGCAGGCGCTCCATCAGCAGTTGAAACTGATTCTTGTCTTTTACCTCTGACGGCCCAAGCAGGTCTTGAATCAGCTTGAAGACGGAGACGATGTGCCGCTGCTCCGGGTCCGCAAACTCAGCAATCAGAAGAATTGTCGAAGTCATCAAGCCCTCAGCGGCATCATAGAAAAATGCGTTTTGTCCATAGGAAGACGCATCTCCATCGCTGTAAATAAGTGTTTTGGCAATAATCTTTGCATACTTTTCTGCCTTTGCTTTATACGACAGCTTGGGATCTTGCTTGTATAGGTCTGTGTATTTGTTCACCAGATGCAGCAGATTAAAGCTATCCGACCTCGTAGGGTTTCTCAAATCAATGACGGATATCGAATACCCATAGGCTTTGCAGATGTTCATGTAATTGCGGTAGAGATCACCTTTGGTATCGGTAGTGAGAAAAGACATGCCCGCAGCGCAGGCATATTCCAAATTGGGGTACAGCCAAAATGCGGTTTTGCCACAGCCAGCCGCGCCGATCATCATGGTGTGAACATCTCCTGTATCTACCAGAGCATACGTTGTTTTCTGAATTGAAACAGGAAAAGCACGACCCTCATTTGAATTCAACCGCAGGCTATATTTTGTTTGACAACCAACAACCACCCCTTGCGGCAGCTTTAGTTGTGTACACTGATTTCCCAAACTGCGCCATCGCTGAGGTGTAAACGGAATTTTCCGGAATGTTCGAGTCAGTTCCTGAGCCGTAGCAAAACGGGCCGCGCCATGCTGACCGTCACCTACGGTTTTCGATTTGATACCATTTAGATTGTACATATGCGATGCCGCGGAAATGAGCGCCAGGATTCCCAGCATACTTCCGCAGACAAGAATCAAAATTGTTTTCCCCTCCAGATGATGCCCTCCTTTTCTGTTCAGAGATATAATAGGGGATTGCGCTTTTAATGAACTTGAAATTACTTCGTGCTTTTTGCGGATCAAATTTCAGTAAAACCAGTTTTATTGAACTTTCATCCTAACAGGAACTTCAAGATATGTCGTTTTACTGAAATTACTTCGTGGGAAACCTTTATTGCGGTTTGACGCTAATACAAAAACCACACCAACCAATTCCTTTAGGAATAGTCGATGTGGTTTTTCTCATAGGTGCGTTTTCCAACACCCAAGTTCGGTTATTGTGGACTTACTTAGCTAAATTAGTCAGCATGCGTGTGAATGGACATAATCCATCATTAAGTGTGGAATTGCTTAGTGCACAATCGCAATGTGAGCCTATACAACCAGCCCCAAATAAAAATCACTTCTTAATGAGATCTCGAATAATGTCCTTATCGGATTCCGGTGTTTTCAGAAGCCTCATCGCATCGTCTACAGAGATAGACAAACTCTCCATAATTGCGCGAATAGCGCTAATTTTTTCTTCCAGACGACCTTCCGCACGGCCTTCATTCCACTCAGCCATCATTAATTTTTCAAATTCTCTACACATGGTGGCAACTCCTCGTGGGCGGTATTGCTAGGTCTGCGCTCACAATATAAATCTGTATGACCAGCAGTAAATGAAATTACTGCTCAATAAGTTTCCGGACGGCATCTTTTTCCGAATCGGGTAATTCCAAGAACTGCATTGCCTCCTCCACAGAGAGACATTTTGGCCATAACATTACGGACTGCTCTTGCGCTCGATTCGATGTTTCCTTCTGCACGGCCTTCTGCACGGCCTTCTGCGCGGCCTTCTGCACGACCTTCATCCCGTTCAGCCATTACTAATTTTTCAACTTCTCTGCACATGGCGGTTACTTCTTTCACATTTTCTTTGAAATACCTTACGCGCTCGGCAAGAACCGGGTAGTGCATATCATTTGCTTTGGTACAGGAAAAATCATGCATTAGCTTGCCCAGAGGCGTATCGTTTTTGTGCTGCGCATTGACATATATGGCCTTTACTTTAATAAGTCAAACAGACTGTATTCCCCTTTGGGAATATTGGCTGTCCTATGGTATTCTCTTATCGCCCTTACCAAAGTCTGTGGATTTTCAAAGTATCCTTTCACGAAATCATATGTTTTCACATTGTGCATACGAAGATCCACTTTACAAAATTCACTTGGCTTCTTTCCAGAACGTTTAAAGTGATCGTAAGCTCCCTCGCTGTGAATAATTAACATCTCTATTTCCGGAGCGGTTATAACATTGATAACATCTATTTTATGTTGATACGCTTTACTAAGACGAAAATCCTCTCGCCTGGAATCCAGAATCCGCACAACAGAAATATGGTCCGAAAAGCTCTTACGTAAGTACCGCTCCTCAAACTTTTTTGCATCTCTGCAACGAATAACCTCACCGTCTAGCATTTCTTCTCTGGTAAAAATCAAGAGATCGTTGTCAACCAATATGTCAATGATTGCCGTCTCTGCTGATCCTTCGCAGATACACGCTTTATATTTTGCCAATTTCATTCAGCCGCCTCCTTAGTCGATTGAGGCGGCCAGTTTCTTCTTCAGTCCCATATACGCTTCATATGCGGGTGTCGTTCCTGCCAGGTAGCCGCTTTGATATGCGTCACTCTTTTTGATATCATTACGCTTCAGCAGATAACTTAAATTTTCCACAGTAATTCCGTTTCGGTTCCTCACGATGTAAATTCCATCATTTCGATCATATTCATCGAGCAATTCCGGATAATGGGTAGTAAATATCAGTGTTCCACCTTTTGAGTTAAGACGGCTATCCATAAAAAAGCGCATCAAGGATGTTACTATTGCCTTGTTAAAATGGTTTTCGATTTCATCAATTAGAAGATATCCCCCTGACTGAAGGACCTCCTTTACCATTGAAAATGTAATGATACCCTTGATCGTGCCCGATGACAAATACTGTTCAAGGTCTACGGAATTGTTCAAAACGATCTCGTCTTCACCCCTGAATTTTAAATGGATAAATGTTTTTCCCTCTGTTTGCTCAAAACATAGCTTCTCGATTGTGGGGTCAAGGAAAGCAATCACTTCCAGAGGGATATCATCAGTAACTGGCAAAATATTTACATTCGTATAAGAAAGCAGGCTGAATACTTCCACTATATCATTTGTGTTTTTGTTATGCGCAATGATAAAACTGACATCATCTGAAAGATAGGCCTCTTTGCTGTTACGAAATGCTATTGGCTCTATTCCTGAAAAATCAGTCAAATATTTTTTTGACTTAACACTTGCAATAGACTTTTCCCATAATCTTTCGGATATGATTGAGTACACAAAGTCTCCAGTCTTCGCTTTCTTAGACGCAATCGTTGTTTCCAAGCAGCAAATATACTTGCGATTATCATAAAAATAGATACAGATTGTAGCCCTTTCAGTTCCACCGAGAATGTTTTTTGCTTCTGCGTGGTTGATAGGTTCATTTTTCACAATACTCAGTGCCAAGTTAATTGTCTTTAACACTGAAGTCTTACCGGCCGCATTAATACCAATAAACGCACAGGTTGGATGAAGGTAATAGTTCCCCTCCATTTTGTATAGGCTTTCTTTGTCATCTTCGCTCATGCGCTGCTGGGTATAAAAACACACATCCAACTTTTCCTTAAATAACGGAATGCCTTCTGCTGTGATACGAAGTATTTTCATATGTCCGTCGTCCTTTCTAAAAACGTTTTTTTCGTTTTTATTTTCCTACGTCCACATTATACCCCATCTACTAGAAATTATCAACAGATTTTTTGATTTTATTTTCTACGCATTCATCCAGCAAAATTCAACTCAAATTCTCTCAGTTGCCAGAGTGTGCAGCAACGCACACTCTGGCATATTTTCGTTTTTAACGGGATTTTCACCCGACCCTCTGTCCATGCGCCTGCTTCTTTTCCGCAATCTTCCGCCGCAGCTTTCGGTCTATCTCGCTCACATTCCTATGATCTTTCTCAATGTTTTCTTGAAAAATCTGTGCAAAATTGGATACAAGCCGAATGCAAATAGCACATATCGGTTGCTTTCCATAGCTCTCCAGTATCCTTTGCGCATAAATATTTCCTTGCTCTACAGAGGCACTTAGTAATTTCTTTCCCAATTCTTCGTCCCTATCAACGTTCTGTCCGAACAGATACATCTTCCCAAGCTGATATAGAGCGTAGCTGTCCCCTTGGTTTGCGGCTTTCCATAGCCAATACAATGCACGTTCAATATCTTGTGGCAGCGCCTCACCAGTCAAGTAAAGCTTGCCCAGCGCATATTGCGCCGATGTAAACGTACCGTTCGCCGCGGCTGTCAGCAGCTCCTCAGCACGTTTTACATCGACAGGTATCCGTTCTCCAGACAACATTTCTCTCCCAAGGGAATATGCCGCATACGGATTCTTCTGCGCAATTGCGCACTCTAACAGATCCAGTGCTTTTTCAGAATTTGGCTCAATAAGCTCTCCTTGAAGCAATGTCTTCCCCAGCAAATACTGTGCATATTGATTTCCATGCTCTGCAGACCGCTCCAGCCAGTGGACTCCCTCCGAAATATTCTGCGGAATTTCTTTCCCCTGCAAATAAGTTTTCCCCAGCAAGTATTGGGCATAATCATGCTCCTTTTCCGCTGCCTGCGCCAGGTAGTCTATAGCTTTTTCCGAATTTCTGCCTGGGTAATCCATTCTGAGCAGCAGTTTACCAAGACCATACATAGCATCTGCATTCCCCAAGTTCACTGCCTTTGCAAAGTATTCAGCAGCCAAGTTCAAATTCACATCTGTCCCTGTGCCTGTCAAATTCATGCTACCGAGGCGATAATACAACCTATCATCGGCCATCGTATGCTCGATGCGCAGAAATCCCTGATACGCCAGTTCATTCCATTTCTTAGCCGCAGCTGCGTCTACAGCAGTCCCGCACCCAGCCGCATACATTTTTCCAAGCTGATATTGCGCGTAAGCGTTCGGCCTTTTTTCATCCCCAGCTGCTATGGTAAACAGTTTGAATGCGTGAGTGTCATCTTTTTCTACACCTTGTCCCCGATAGTATTGACCGCCGAGAGAGTAAGCCGCAAGCGTATTCCCGGAAGCCATTGCCTTTTCAAACCACTCCGCGGATTGTTTATAGTCCTGCTCTATGCCATGCCCAAGCGCATACAGCTTGCCGATCCGGTACTGCCAATAGCCTTTCTTCTTATCCGTCTGCTCCATTTTTAGGAAAGCATCATACGCATGTGAGAACCAGTGTTGTGCCAATGCTTCATCCACACAGCTTCCCAAACCAGACAAATACATTTTTCCTAAGTCATACATTGCCAAACCATTGCCAGCTTCTGCCTCTCGCGTCATACGCGTGAGGGCTTCCGCATAATCTGGCTGCCGCTCCTTTGTCCCATAAAGGGACTCCCTAGCCGCCTGGTATTGCTCTGACCACCAGTTCCCACTTTTCTTCACTGGCAGCGGATCGTTTTCAGCTGAATGGTACTTTTGTGATTCTACTTCTGGTATCCTATCCGGCATATCTATTTCCTCTAACGGTAATATGACAGGGAATTCGTCATCAGTATCCGGAACAACTTTTGGAAAAATGGGAGCCATATCCGCTTGTGCGGCAATTTCTTCAGCAGAAATCAGAGGCGCGTCTGGTAAGATATTCAACGCCTCATGAATAATAACATTCTTGATAGCGTGGAATGTCTTATTCTGTGATAGGGGAACACGCTTCTCCGCACTTTCCTGATAGGTCTGTACAACCAGATCACGCTGGTCGTACCACAGTGCATACAGCCTGCCAAACCTTTCATCCTTCATCAATTCATCCATAATTGCATTGACCAAATTTCTGGCAGTTGCAGGCAAGTACCCATATACTTTTTTACCTTTGGTCGCCTGCAGCCTTGCGGCAAGCTGGCGCAGCATCAGCGCTACAGTATCATCACGGTAGGTGTTTTCATTCAAATCAGCAACAATTTGAGTAACCAAAGTTTTCACGTCCGCATTGAATTCATTGCGATACCTGGTTTGCGTATCATAAATCTGAATCAGATCCTGATGGAATATCGCTCTGGCAAACACTGATTTCAAATTGAGCAGACCTTCTTTGGTCATGTATGGCTCTTTCCCCACAGAATAGGAAATGATATGGCAATGAGGATGATGGCCCTCATTATGAAATGCCGCATACCATCGCAGGTCTTCAATAGGGATACCCATGGCCTTTGCAAGTTCGTCGGCCTGCTCTCGAAGCATATCTCGCCATACTTCGCCCTTTTCAAATCCGAGTCTGGCCGCGTCTTCCCGCCGCAGTGACAGTATCTGTGTCATCAAAATACCGTTGTGATCTGCCACCTCTTTGGCCACCTGTTTCAGATTGATTGGCACATCCGCATCAGTGAACAGCCCATGGGAACCAAAGCGCTGGACACGGGGACGGTTTGCAATGTATTGAACATAGTTTTCACGAGTATCAACTCGATCAACATTTTCCTCTATGCTATGTGTAATAAACTCCGAAGCATTTCCTTGCGTCGGGCCATGTAAGTAGTCTTGATATTCATAGCTGTCAGCAGCATCCGGGAAATCCATTAGAAGCTGCTCGATCATTTTCTTTTGCTGAACGGATACCGGAAGGGATTTCCAGCTGTCATCTATTTTCTCTACGCCATCTCGTTTGGCAATGTACTTCACCAAATTCTGATTATGATTTCTCGTCCCCGGCTTCAGATATCTCCATTTGAGGATGATCTTTGCCACACATGATCACCTCAATCTCTCTGGAACCGAACGATATCGTCGAAATTTAAGGAGCCATTGACTGCTTTCACATCATCCACACACATTCCTCTGACCTCTCGCAGTGTCCGCTCATCAATATCATTTGCGGCAGCAATGATGTGTTGGAGGATAGCTAATTCCACTGTATTCTTAAAGAGCAGATTGGCAAGCCGATGTTCCAGAGATCCCAGCGCTCCTTTCATCGTGGAGATCACAATGTTGGGAAGATAGCCACTATAGTCCTTGGCGTTCAAAAATCCAAGGTAGAACTGTATCGCCGCGTCAATAAATTCAGACCTGCTCCTGCATCCATGAAGCTTATACTGCTTCTCAACCAATTCCGCAGTTTTGGGCTGCACATAGGCAGTGATCTTTACTTTCTGTTCTTCCATCACAGCCTCCTCTCAAAGATTCTTTGCGCTCTGTTTCCCCAATTATGGAAAAGTGGAAATTCAAACATACAGCTGCTGGTCAAACCCACAAGTCTCCAAAATAATTGGCCTTTCACTAAGGGAAACCATCGTCTTGTCCCCAAGGCTCTTAAAACGGGGTTATTTTGTCTCCAAATCTGAAAGCCGAAAAAGCCGCATGCGACCAGCGTTGCTGGGCGCTGTTCCTTGGGCTGGAGGCTCAAAAGTCTCCAGCCCTTATTCCTGCAAACCTTTCGTACCGCAATTTCTGCCCTAGAATCCCGAACTTTTTTCGTCATCGCACGATTCCGTTTCTGCTTCGTTTTACTGCCCCAAACACCTTGTCAGGTGGCCGTCCACCAGGCGGCTCACAGCTGCGGTTATTCTCCCATCAGTTCCTCAACCTGAGCGGCTGGAATAGTCATAGCGCCGTCCTCCTCAATAATCCTTTTCCGATATTTCCTGGGTTTAAGAGCCGTTGTCTGCTCGCCATTCTCGCCGTTTGCCATGCCGATGTACTCCCGAACCCCTGCGGGAACTATCTTTGTATATAGCGTTTCAAATATTTCGATGATCTCATCTTCAAGCTTGCTGTCTTTTCGCTCCAGGTAAAGCCGGAGCGCTTTCGCTTTTTCTTCGTCAACAGATATGCTTAATGTGGTTTTTCGCAAATGCCTCAGTCCCTCCTTTGTACACTCAAATTTACACTAATGACAACTTTGCTTTTCATTGAGAAGTATTGCAAGAATCTGCAATACTTCTCAATGGTGCACTTGCCTCATCATACAGTTATACGGCTTTACAAGCTAGAGGCCACATTTTCGATACTGTTCCAAATGCTCATCTGATCCCTGTCGACCTTAGAACGAGCACCCTCCCATAGCCACCACTGCATAACCTCCTCACCCGTTTTCCATTGCGTGTACGGTTTCCCGTTATCCCTTCGCTTGACGATCATTTTCTCAAAGGCGCGAATATATGCATCCCTGTATTTGGGATATCTTGCAAATTCCGCTTTCATCTGCGTCGGCCCTGCCAGAGGGCAACCAATACAGCCTATCCGAGAATAGCCCTCATCGTATAAGCAGCAGTGTGGTATATTTCTGGAATTCAGATATTCCCACACTTCAGCCGCTGTCCAGTCAATAATTGGATTCAATGTATGGCGGCTTTTTATGGTACAGGTTTCAAATAAACGCCGGGCATCATCATTGTCATTCATGAGCCGCACCATAGCTTTGGTATTATTGTTCAATTCAAGCAATCCACGACTATGTTTTCTCCTGCTGCTTTCCTCCCAGCGAACTCCCGTAACAACAATACGTCCTTTGCCGCCGCCCTCCTTTAGCTCGTCACAGCAATAGCGCACCACACGGGTCGGAGGCATTCCTTTTTTGACGATGAGCTTCCACATTGTTGTGCCATGGTAATCCACAATAACGTCCGGGTAATATTTTCGCCGGAAGTAAATCACTTCCGGTGGATCTACTGTTGTGTGATTATAGTGCGCGTCAAATTTTACACCGGCTTCCTTGCACAGATGGTACACAACTTGACTGTCTTTCCCTCCGCTGAAAGCAACATAGTACCCTTCGTTTGGCTCAAACGCCCGCAGCCGTTCGATTGCGATCTGCACTTTGTCTTGAGTGCCAAAAAGCGTTTCCTCTACCAGCGCCATTAAGCATATCTCCGATCATAGCTGCCATGTGCTTCTACGAAATCTCGCAGCAACGAATACACAGAAGATGGGAGGAAATGAAAATTGACATATTTTTCTCCCGCGATTTCGGGTGTGTACCAATAATCGAACGCGTCAAAATTTTTAAGGAAATTACGCTGATTAAAACTTCGTTGCCTTACGCAATGCAGTTCGGAAACTCCCTCCGGCGTGAACAAAACCATATGCGTCAGTTCTCCTGCCATGTGCATATCCAGCACGGCAAGCCCCAACGTTAGAATACCATTTCTCCGACCACGCACCACTGCTGGCACATTTACAAATTGCTCTAATGGCTGCTTGATGAAATCTGTGCCATAGGCTTCCACAAAGGCACAGTGCAATTGGCAAAGCACACGCTTCGCCAATTGCTGATTGCCGCTATTACAGGAATGAATCACCGCAGGGAAATCAATGTGCCGTAAAATTTCATTTACCGCATTCACAAATCTTTCCTGTGGATTCATTACATGCCTCCCATGGTTACTTCCTGCTTTGTCTGTTCCTGGGATTGGTATGCAGTAGGGTCTGCACCTGGGACATCCCAGCCACTCATGGAGCCGCACTCCATAGCTTTCCTCTGGGCATCCGTGACACCGAGTCTTGCGTTGTTGTAATCTGCCAACGCTTTGTTCTCCGCACGATCTTCTGTACTCCAGTCAGAAGGGTAATAGCCGCGTTCACCACGCTTTATGCAAATGAGTTCACCGGTAGATGCCAGCGTTGAAAAGCAAAGGTCCGGAAGACCTTCCGCAAGCTTGGGATCGAATCTCTCTTTCTCTGTCAGGATATCCCAGTTCTCCCAATTCCACAAATGCACATACATATCTCCGTCCCTTGTAGGAATCTCCCGCTGCTCAAAACCTTCTCCCCAGCCATCCGATGCCTGTCCGGAAATGTATTCCTTCAGTGTTTCCAATTCAGAATCTGACAGCGTTCCCACAATTCTACACTGAGCGACTCCCCAGAGTTTCCCTTCACGTTCTTCTGCTGTGAACACAACGGACTGTACTTTTTCGTCAACAGAATCACCACGGTTATACCAGCGCATAATTCCACGTTCGGCTTCTTCCGGGCACTGGTTTCTAACCATTGCGGCAACGATGGCATCCTCATACCGCAATATTTCCCTGTCTGTCATTTCTTCCGGCTCGTCACTTGGGCCATCCCAAGAATCTGTCCGAAACACTTCCGCACAGAGCGGCATGTACAACTTGAGCGTTACAGGCTCCGGAGGAAGAACACTAAACGAGTCGTGTCCAGGAATCAAGCAGCTTGTCTGTCCATCTTTCCATTGAATATGAAATTTTGCGTCTTCGTCAATCTCCATTAGAGTTCCCATCTGCCCTTTGGAGAATCCACCTTCGGGATTCTCTAATTCACGCAGACGGATCTGTGATCCGACGGGATATTGGTCTCGGAAGAAGTTCAGCCATTCTTTTTCTACCGCCATTACACGCCTCCGAACTGAATTTCTGCGCCGGCGATTTCACTGACACTTTCTCCAGAGCTTTCAGAAGGGGCCAGCTTCACAGCGGTATCAACACTTTGTTTTAAGTACATAGTCACAGCTGGCTGCTCACCATCGACGGTACAATTTTCAATGTGCGCGCTGTCCAAATTTGCATCGTCCGCAGAGAAAGCCGCAACCTCACAGTTGATGATACGAGCATCACAAAAATCCGCGTCATTTGCGTGGAGGCCACGCAGGTTACAATTTTCAATCAACGTTCCATGGAAATCCGCCCCATCAAAGCACATCTCATGCAAGTCCAGGCCGGACAGTCTGCATCCCACAAAATCTGCCTGTTTGCCACCCACATCGTAACGCCACAATGTATGTTTTGCGTGCATGATCACAACATCATCCTGTGTCAGAATTCTCCGTTTGGAATCTTCATGTTCCTGAATGGATTCCAGCGAAAGGACAACGCCAACCGCATCCCCCCGGACATCCATATCCACAACTTCCGGGCGAGCTTGGAGCATAGCCATAAAAACATCTTTGTCCAATCCTCCACCATCAAAACCATCCCGCAGCTCTGCGTAGAAAAAATCATAGCTTGCCTGATCATCGTAGCCATCCAGCGCCTGCACGACACAGGCATCCACATACCTTTCGACTTTCTTTCCATACGCAAGCAGAGACGGTGTGACCTGACGAACTACCGCATCCGGGGATTCCTCCGCTGTCGAGCTGCTGAAGCGCGGCACTTTTTCACGCTGTGTCATCTTCTGATTCTGTGCCTGCAAGTAGGCGCTGACGTTTGGGAAGAACGATACATTTCTGGCGAAACCGCTTCCACCGGAGTTGACCAAAATGCCCTCATCCAATTCTTCGTTCATTACCAGAATGCAGTATGCTGTCCCATCCTTCATTCCCATGAGTTCGTTGTTGTCTGTGATAAAATCATAGTCCCCAAGAAGCTGCTGATAAAATTTCGCATATTCGCTGGGGGACAGCGGAACGATTTTCTCGATCTCACAATCCAGAGTTTTCATTTCCGGCAGTTTATGCAGGAACATTGCTTTTGTCTTCATTGATACCTCCATTAAGTGTCATTCTTTTGTGGCCTCAACCACATACTCGATACAAGGCAGCATCAGCCAGCCTGACCATCCACCGCTGGACACACTTCTTCGTATCACTCCATATTTGGTACCCAGCGCTTCTACCACAATGCCGTTACCGATGTATACTCCAACGTGTCCTGTTTTCCAGAGAATAATTCCAGGGATTTCCGGCATGGTACTGATGCTTCCTTTTTGCGTTGCCCAATTATAAATTTGCTCTGTCCCAATATCCGGCATACCGTTGGTAGCATAGCCAATCGAATCCGAGGAAGCGTCATACCAGCAGTAGCCTTTAATGAGGCCAATACAGTCAGCGGTACGTCTGCCGATCCAGTGTGACAATATAAAATCCTTATACGGTTCAATCTGCTCCGGATACTGTGAAAGCTTTGCCTCGAATGTACTTCGTGACAGAACTTGCCCATAGGTACCCAGTACATACCCCCAACCGGAATTTTGTGCGGTAATTGCCCACTGTACAAGATCCAGGTTGTTTTTCTTGCTTGGATCATAGTAATCTTTTAAGTTGATGTAGCCACTTCTGATGTTGGACGCAACATTGGAATATTCCTCAGTTGTAATTCGAGAGCCGAAAGTACGGTTCAGCATATCCACGATTTGCTGGTCTATTGCGTCTTTTTGGTAGTAGGACAAAAGCCGGGACACAAATCCCGGCTCCTTGGACTGGTTATATAACGCCATGATATAGGCGGCCTGTGCTTCACCCGCTCGTTCCGGCATGTCCGCTTCCGTAAATGCGGATTTGATTTCTTCCATCATAGATTCTATGCTTTCCAGCATCGCGCGGTCTTCTGAGGAAAGGTTTTCTATGATCTGCTGTTGCAACATACCAACATCCAATTTTATTTTTCCGCTGACCAATGCAAGAAAAGCACAGACCGGAAGAATGAGTGCCACAAACAAGGTCAACAAAACCATGCCAACTTTTTTCAGTGTTTTCTCATCCGTCAGGATCGCAACCGCAACTTTCTTGAGCACCGCTCCAATCGTTGCACCCATTAACGTCCACCAGCTTTTCCGAACATTTCAATTTTATAGTCCGGTGCGATAACCTGCAGCAGATACCTTTCGTTTCCGCATCGATACAAACATGTACCACGTTCCGGGTATCGGATAAGTTCGAACTCCGCTTCTTCTACCTGCAGGGCATCCATATATTCTCTGGTATTGATCTGCCCTGGGTAAAACAAAAACTGGTGCGTCGGGATCGAGAACAGAGGCTTTGTGAATTCACGGATAGACGGGATCAGGAAATCCTCAATGTTCTGAGATGCAAGCACCATGATAGATTCTCTCTTTCTTACCCGCTTCATGGCGTTCCGAATGTACTCAATCGTTGTCAGATTGGAAAGGAACATATACAGCTCGTCGATTGCCGCGACTGTGTTTCCAACGCAAATCAGTGAATTGCTCATATAGGAAAGAATATTGAACAGCATTGCATTGCGCAGACGTTCATTCGTATCCATAAGGCCCCGGACGCCGAAACAAATAAACATGTCGTCTACGATATTGGTGTGGCCGTTAAAATACTTGCTTTCCGATCCCACGCACATAGAGTGAATTCCCAGGCATACCTCCCGCAGCATATTTTCCGTGTAAAGGTGTTTTTGCCGAAGGTCGTATTCCCGAAACTCCTTTTCGCACAGGGCGTACAGGTCTGCCATCACTGGGTAGTCCGTTGGCTTCAGCTTAGAAAAATCTGTTTTATCACTGATATCGTGGAGGGCATACAGTTTTTCCAGGAGAATTTCCAATGTATCGATTTGCGCATCCGTAAAGTCTTTATAAGAACGGAAGAAGTCTTTCAGAAATGCGATGTGCTGAGACAGCCGGGTAGCACGTCGGAATGCTTCCGGGGCGGAATCATCTTCCGCTTCAGCGTCATCTTCTTCACTCCACATCTTAGGCTCCAGCGGATTAATGATATATCTGCCCGACATGCAGTCTACATAGCTGCCGCCAAATGCATTGCACAGGTCTTCATATTCCTTTTCGACATCCAGGCATATGATCCGTTTTCCGGATTCCCGCAGATTGGTCATGAGCAGTTTCATCAGATAGGATTTTCCCTGTCCGGAGTTTCCCAAGATCAATGCGTTTCCGTTCGTCTTGTCATCACTGCGGCGGTCCAAGTCCACCAGAATATTGGTCCCGTATTTATCTCTGCCGATATAAAATCCCTTTGGATCTGTTTTACCGGAAAAATTGAAAGGAAAGAGATTCGCCACAGAGCTGGCAGGCAGCACTCGCTCATATTGCACCCCGAAACGATTACTTCCAAAGGGAGAGACTGCCAGAAATCCCTCCTTTTGCCGCAGGGTCAGTCTGTCTACCGTGATCTTTGCGCGTGTCAGCTCCATTGCGATATCTGACTGCAATTCCCGCAAGGATTCCGCACTCTTGGCCCTTAATTCAATAAACACCGCGCAGTGGAGTAGCGGCTCACGATTTTTTCGCAAATTCGCAAGCAGTGTAACCACGTCCTGAAGATTGCCCTCTGCCTGGATGGCTTCATTGATGTCGTGATCTCCCGCCATGAGTCGATTTTTGCGATTGGCATTGTTCACAATTTGCCGCTGCTCCATGGGTTCTACAAGGCGATGGTAAATACGCAGCGTCACCCCATTCCGTTCGGCAAGCTGAGAAAGGATAGCCTGCTCCTCGGTAGAAGGAGGGTACTCCTTAACTGCCCAGGTACTCCGGTAAGAATCTCCAATCAGGTAGCTGTCCGCAAAAAACTTCACAACACCCGGAGCGACACAGTCAAAGAAATCTTTTGTGCGGATTTCTTCTGTATCAGCTGCGGCCTGTTTTTTTACCCGCTCCCTGCGGTATTTCCCTTTTTTCTTTTCCTTCTTGGCAAGGTATTTCACGTTTTCACCTCCTCAAAAAACTGTGCGCCATCCACGTCCGGCATCTGATTTCCATCCATAGATGCCTCAAAATAAACCGCCACCAGCCGCTTGATTTCACCCTTATCCATCCGCTGCACCTCAAAACCCTGTTCCACAACAGCTTTCAATACCCGATTCATCGCAACAAATACCTGCTCGGCTTTCATGTTCTTACACCGCTTGATCAGTATAAACTGTCGGGCCGTAGACATTTCAGCCTGCATGCTTGTCAGCATATCTCGGTCTTTCAAAATCAGCTTTCGCACATTGGGATTGCTCTCTTTCTTGGCGATAGACTGCAGGTACGTTTTATTTTCATCAAAGCATTCACAGCTGTCCGTGCATACAAACTCCAAGTCGGGAATGGCAGATAAGAGCATTTGCAGGTGACGGATTTTAATGTCAATATTGGCTGTAGACAGAACGGATATGTTGGTCGGAGCTACTCGATAAAATAGGAGTTCTCCTTGATTTGTCAGCAGTCCGTATTTTGTAAACGCCTGCACACCAAGCATTTCCTGCACAGAGATCCCTTTTTCCTTTTTCACCGCATCACCTCCATTCATAACTTTGTTGTGTCGTTATAAAATACCGTACCGCGTATCCGAGGTAGTCCAGGACTGTGGTATCATCTGCCCGAATTGTCAATACGCCATAGGCCATGCTGATTGCTCCCGGCAGTAACATTTTAGAGTGAACGGCCAGCACCACGGATATCAAGACGGCAACACTCAGAATCACAAAATCCCGCAGGCCCCAAAGCCAAAGATTCGCCTTTGCCTTTAGGTTCTGCGGGTAGATATACTGGGTCACTAACATTCCTCCTCCCCAAAAACTGTACGATTCCATTTTAGGGCCATCCCCATATGATCCCCGTCATTTTGCTTTTGTGAGCGCTTTTGTCAGGTTGACAGCTGTGCTGGTAGTATGGAATACGGACATCATGTTCACTCTTACAGAACTGTCCAGTCCGAATTGCTGTGCGATCCGCGGCACTTCATTGGCCGCCAGCATAATTCCCATTCCAAGCAGCATATCTGTCTGGAAAGACATCATCCCCAAAAACAGCAGCGTTGTCTGCAAAAATGCGGTTAGGCAAATCGCCGCAACCTGCTTGCACCACTGGTTAAACCCGTCATCGAATCCACGTGGAAGCGAAAACATATAGAGTTCTCCGACTGCCATTTGGGTCAGCAGGATACCGCCTCGCTTGATATTGGCGAAGAACACTTTGATCGTGCAGTACGCAAAAGCAATCAGGAAGCAGAGCAATTTCAGCCCTGCAGTAGCAGTATCCGGCAATAGAAATGCAGTCCGTAAAACAAACGCCACAAACTCGCCAAAGGATGCCGCCTGTGATCCGGCAAATATTCTGGTCAGGTCGCCAGCAAATGTATTTTGCAATGTAACACAGAATTTGTAGAGTTCAATCGGAACGACGCTTACCAAACCGCAGGCAAAGAAGCCTTTCAAGATATTCAGTGCTGCCGTTTTCACATTTACACGGCCACTTTGGGATTCTATTGCGATATCAAATACCGCAACGACGACCCCTGCGGCAAATAGCGCCCAGCCGAATAGCCGGAATAGGTCAACGACAGCCGTTACCCAGCTCAGAGTAAAGATTCCCGCCCCCATATTGTTGATTCCTGTGAACAAATCCGCTATTGCATCATAAATGGACGTGTACAACCATTGCACCAGCGCTGTCCAGATAGAGTCCACAATACCGCTTGTCGCGTTTTCAAAGGCGATTCCAATTGCGTCGCCTAACCCCGACAGGATACCGCCCAGCCAATCAAACAATAATCATCACCTCCCAATCAGAAATTTCTCGTTCCGATGTGTTTGATTGAATTCCGTCACATCATTTGCTGCTGACACTGCTTTGGCGTTTCGACTTTCATTTCCTTATTCAGGAGTTCGAGCTGGGCGTGTACCCATTCCGGAAGGCATGTGTCTTTTGCAACTCCCATAATATCCGACCTTTGGATGCAAGCATTCTCCAAATCATGCAGGAACACCCCATAGACCTTTTGTCCACGAGCATTGGGAGAGCAGCCGAAGCCGCTCTCCGCAAGAAAAAGCTGATTCTCCGGGGCTTTGAATTCATCCTTGAAGTATTCCCCTCGAAGAATCACGATTTTATCTCTGTAATCGCACTGTTCCCCCTGCGTATCCACGCAGTGGGATTGGTCATACAATCCAAGTTCCTGCCAGGCTTTCCGTACCTGATCACAGAATCCATTTACAACTGCCGGGAGACTTTCAACTGCAAACATCCAGGAAGTATCCTCTCTGGGAACATATATGGATTTTGCCCACTGGAAATTGTCCTCAGAGAAACGGAGATCCCAGTTCTTTTCTCGCAGCGTATTGGCAAGTACAAAGTTTACACGCGCAAATCCAAACTCCTCAATAACGTGCTCGGCACAGTTTTGCCGCAAGGTTTTGCCATCAAAGTTATCTCGGATCGCATCTTCAATTGCCCATGCGCACCTTACGTTTTCCTTGTAACTCTCACGCCACAGATCAACTTCATCATATTTTTTTGCTTCCTCTTGGGAAGATGTATACAATTGGATTTTGTCTTCCATGCCTGCATCAGAGGATGGACCAGATATAGCTGGGAGCCGTCAGAGAAAACAGCAGACAGGCAAATAGAATTGCGGGTGCTGTGAACTCAAACTGACCATGTTTACGATAGTCCATGTATGCGGTAGCAATCTTTACGAAAAACAGGATTGCGAGGATCATATCGATAACCGGAAACACAACATTGTTGACGATATCCTTGACCTGCCCCTGCGCCGCGTTCCAGGTGCTTTCGATTGCGCCGGAGACATTGCCCGCACTTGTCGCAAAAGCCGGAACCGCCATGAATGCCATCATCATGACCACCACTGCCGCCATAACCATCACTCTTGTAAATCTTTTTTTCATTATATTTCCTCCATTTCTTTGTTGCGCTCACAGTACACCACATACCGCTGCCGTCCTCCAGAAGCATATGGGTGACAGGTAAGCAATGTTAATCTTTCATGATCTTCCTGAATCAGGGTCTTTTGGATATCGGTTGGATCAATGATTTCGGTATCCACAACCGAGTAGATCAGCGTTTCCCACAGGTTTGTGATCGTCACCGTATCTCCGATCTCTAAATCTGTGATATAGCGAAAATATGCCGCCCCATTGTACCCTCGGTGGCCCGCCAAGACGCAGTTGGTATTCATCCCACCGATAGGCAGACTCGTTTGACTTAAATGTACAGCTCCTTTCGCCATATTTTCCGTGGTTGCCCCTAAATAGATCGGCATTTCCAGCTGGAGTTTGGGGATACAAATAACGCCGATTGCATCTGTATCTACGCCATATTTTTCCAAAGAAAAGCTAGGCTGCTGGTATGACCATGGATCACACAATTGGGATTGTCTTTCTTCCCATATCCGTGCGTTGTAAGTCTGCATAGCTGCAAACAGTTCTGGATATGGCATTGTCTTATCTGGAGGCACGTTAGATGATTGGCTTTCTTGCCCCGAGCCAGCCGCTGTTTCTTGCCTTTGATCAAGGAATTCCTTTGCGTCCATAGAAATCTTGGTATCTACAAACACCCCATGTAAAAGAGGGTAGAGCATAACGATTACTCCAAGGAGAAACATGGCGATTATAAAAACCATGATCACTCTACGCCACATCATTATTCTGCCCTCCCCAAATGGTGTGCAGGAACGCAAACAGCAATATGAGCAGCAAAGCAATGACAACGCCTATAATGATTCCTTTTGCATAGTTTTGCTCCCATGTAGATTCTACCATTTCCACAGCGACACTTTGTTCTTCCAAAGTCAGTGCTTCTTCGTAGGGAATCCGGGAGCCGCGCACCAGCAGCCGATGCGTGTTGATACCGTAGGGGGTGCAGGTGACGAGCGTACACAGGTCCTCGCCGGGAACGATACCCAAAAGGTCCGTTTCATAGGGCAGGACGGTGTTAATTTCCGTCACCTGGTACGCCAGGGTTTCATTCAGCACATTCAGATAGAACACATCCCCTTGGGTCAGCTGTTCCAAATCCGTGAACATCTTCTGACTTGCCATGCCGCTGTGGCCGGAGAGAATGGTATGGGTATTTTCACCGCCCACCGGCAGAGAACTTCCCAGCAAATGCCCCACGCCACGGTCTAGTACCTCCGCATCCGTGCCGTGGTATATGGGTAGGTTTACCTGGATTTTGGGAATCTCCACATAGCCCATAATGCCGTTCCCGGCAATATCCAGTTGGTTGTCGTAATTCTCGGCGGCAGATGACAGAGATTCTTCACTGTAAGCATCCGCTGTACCAGGGGTGATTGCCAGATTGTAGGAAACGGCCCTTTGCTTTGCCTCCTGCAAAACGGAATCATCCGTCTGCTGGATAAGCTCCTGATATGCTGTCTGAATTTCAGAGGCGTATTTCTGGTTGACATAATTTGAAATGAGTGGGTACAGTGTCAGCCCCAATGCTGTGAGAAACAGCACTGCGGCACAGATCGTTATTATCTTCTTTTTCAATACATCCTCCGTCCCTTATATTTTGCTTGTGTTTTGTACATAATAATGCTATAATAGCGACATGAAAGGAGGCGGCACTATGCCACAAATTCGTCCTATCACTGACCTTCGGAATACCACAGAGATTTCCGACATCTGCCACGCCAAACGGGAGCCGGTCTTTATCACGAAAAACGGCTACGGCGATCTGGTCGTTATGAGCATTGAAGCCTATGAAGATCTGATCGACACGGCTTCCACCGACGCTGCCATTGGGAGAGCGGAATCCGAATACGCCAGAACTCACGAATCCCACGACGCCCGCACCGCTCTGGCTTCCCTGCGGAGGAAGCACTTTGGATAAATACGAAGTTCGGTTGATGAATCAGGCATTGCGGGATTTGGATGACATTTACGCCTATATTGCGGGCAATCTGCTGGAACCAGGCGTTGCCGCGGAAATGGTAGATGCCTTGGAATCTGAGATTCTATCCTTGGAATATCTGCCATATCGTTGTTCAGAACGCCGCACAGGCTCTTTTGCAAACAGCGGATACCGGCAGCTCATGGTCAAGAACTACATTGTTATTTACCGCATCGATGAAGCAAACAAGCAGGTCCTTATTGTGACTGTGCGTTACGCCAGAAGTTCCTTTTGAGGAAGCCGGAGGGGAAAGCCCCTCCGGCCTTTTCCGTTTATGCGGACTTCTTACTGGACACCGCGTACAGCACTGCCGCCGCACCGACCATCAACAGAATGCCCACGATGGTGAAGATCATAGTACCGTTGTCGCCAGTCTTGGGCAGGTCAAAACCACGAACATTGACCACGGTCAGAGGGGCCTCGGCATTGGTGCTGCCGTTGTCCTCGGTCATGTTCACATTCTTGCCGCTGACGGTAGCGGAGGCGGTCAGCAGCTTGTGTTCCAGATGCTTCTGGGGGATGTTCTTCAGATCCGCGTCACTCAGAATGACCTGGGCATACCGGGGGTCATTCTTGATCAGACCCAGAGCGTCGGAGGCGTAGATAGTACAGTTCTCGGAGCCTTCCTTCTGGGAAATCACAACCTCAATATCCTGCTTCAGCAGCACATAGCCGTTGTCGGTGCGAACTTCGGTCATGGTGTAGGTGTCATCTTCCAGACCTTTAATGAGAATCCGCCCCTTGGTATCACCGGTTTTCACAGGGACGAAGTGCGTAGCATCTTCCTTGTTGGCAGTATGTCCGGTCACATAGTACACACCCTCCTCCTGATTCAGCTTCGCCTGGACATAGTAGTTGTCGGTTTTGTTCTGTACCAGGAACTCCACCTTGGAGAAGTCGCCTTTGCCATCGGAAAACAGCTTGGTAAGGTCAATGCCGTAGGTATAAACATGGGCATCGTCCACCAGGGTATCGTAAAACGTCTCACTGGTGCGCTTCCAGGTCAGGACAACCTTGTTGTCGTTGCCCTTGTCGCCCACCACCAGGGAATTATCGCTGTCTACTTTGGCCGTATAGGTCAGTCTCATGGTGCAGTCAGAGAAGCCGGAATTGACCATGCTGGTATCGGTATAGACAGCCTTGGACTTGCTGATCTCTGCCAGACCCTTTGCGGTCATTTCTACGGTCATAGCAGTCTTGCCGTCCTGGGCATCGTTATAGGAAACGGTGAAATAGCCGTCCGCCTCCTTCCAGGTGGTCACGGCGTCTTTGCAGGCGGTATCGGAGAAGATTTCCAGGACCACGTCGCCCTTGGTATAGGTCATGCCAGCGGACAGGGTATCGATGAAGGTATAGCAGGACAGGTAGGTAGCCTCGGAAGTGATGCTGGGCAGGGTAGAAACGATCTGGTAGTCAATGGTGTCACCAGCGGAGGCGGTGCCGGTGTGGGCGTAATCGTCCGTCTTGCCGGTGTCGTTCTTGCTCTCCCGCAGAGTCTTTTCCAGAGAGGGGATGCCGGTAAGGTTCTTAGGGTACAGGGTAATGTCGTAGATCCAGCGGGTGCCGCCGTCATTGGCGTTGGTGCCGTTGACGGAGGTCATGGGGACGGATACCAGGAAAGGATCGGTGGTGGAAACGACCATTTCGGGGACCTTGGTTTCCGCAACCAGATACAGACCCAGGGGCAGGTTTTCAGCTTTGGTCTTGCCGTAGGAATCCGTCAGGGGCATGGCCGTACCGTTGGCGGCGGCGTAGCGCTCCATGGCGTTCTTGACGGTGGTAGCGTTGGCGGTCAGGCCAGAGGACAGAGCGGAAACCAGCACATCAGACTGGTAGAAATACTTGGATTCATCCAGAGCATCCGCATTCTCATACCGATTCTTTCCATCCGTCAGGCCCAGGGCTTTCAGGAAGTCCGCACCCCTGGCCTTGTCCACAGCGTAGAAAACTTCCACATGACCATTGGTAGTTTCGGTTTCGCCGTACTGGAAAATATCAGCGACCTTTACATAGGTAAACTCCACACCCTTGATGGCATATCCGTAGCCGGTTTCTCCGTTGCCCAGGGTGGAGGAAGCATTGCCGCCCAGGACGTTGTTTACCCCGGCTTCATCATAAACACCGGTAGACACATAGCTGGAATCCCAAACGCCGTCCTTTTCGGCGTTGGTCAGGTCGTACTTGTAAATGGTCAGGGAACCGGTTTTGGATTCATCGATGGTCGGCACATTGGCCAGCTCCGCGGCGGAGGCGGCCACTGGGAAGGACAGGAGCAGGGTCAGAGCCAGAAACAGGGAGAGAATTTTCGTGATATTTTTCATAGAGCAGTTTCCTTTCTTAAATGTAATTTTGAGATTGGGTTATGAATTTTGAACATGAAAAAACCAGGGGCTTATCCCTGGCATGGTATGGGGTGTGTATCATATCAGAACTTCTTTTTTCGATAGATAAGGGCAACCAGGCAGCCAATGGCAGCCGTCAGGCCCAGCGTCTGAATAGCCATCCCGGACATAGAACCCGCTTCCGGCATGGTAAAGGTCCGGGCATTGACCACGGTCAGCTCTACGGACAAGGTATCAGTGGGAATTGTCCCCGTAAATGCCGCCTCCGTGAGCAGCTTAAAGCCCTCCGGTGCTTTTACCTCTGTCAGGCGGTAGTGGATGCCGGGATGCAGGCCATCCCATTGGAGAATACCGTCCTCACCGCTGGTCAGAGAGCCATCCGTCAGGTTCTCCGCAGAGCAGCCACCTTTTGTGACGGCAGAGGAATATTGAACGGGCTGCCAGGTGCTTTCGTCCTCGCTCCATTCCAACAGGAATGTGGCTCCGGCCAGAGGACTTCCGGTGGTATCCACCTTTTTGACAGTGATTGTGCCAGGACGCAGGGCATTGACGAAGGACACCTCCACTGTCTGCCCCTGGACTAGCGAAACTTTCTGGGGATTCTCGCTTTTGCACTGATACAGACAATCCTCTGGCAGCAGCTCCTCCACGGTATATTCCCCAGGCAGCAGATTGGCGGTCAGAATTCTGCCATCCGCACCAGAGGTAAAGGGGGAACCCTCTACAGCATTCCCATGGGCATCCGTTACCCGGAACGCCCAGCCCGCCAGACTGCCGTCACCCTCCACAGTTTTTTGGATTTTCAGTTTGCCATACTGAACATTTGTAAACGTGATCTCCGTATCCTTATGGGGCAGAATCTCGATTTTCTGAACAGTTTCATCCACCATCCAGTATTCATCCTCAAACCGTCCCAGCTCGTCACCGGTTTCCTTGGCGTAATAAGTGCCGGCGCTGAGATAGTGACCGGCCTTGCCCTCGGCGTTGGTAATGACCGTTCCAACCTCCTGGGTACATTCCGCATCCGAATAGATGGTGATGTGCCACCCCTCCACAGATTCACCGGTATTGGTTTTCTTATAAATCCAGACAAGGCCCTGCTCCCGATTCAGCCAAGTATCCACAGCATCCTTACCGCCTGTGACCAAAACTGTGTGGAAGCCCAGCTCTCCGGCCCAATAGGCATCCTCTGTGGGAAGCTCTACCACCGTATAGCGCCCCAGGGGCAAATTTCCGGTAATGGCATAGCCGTTTTCATCCGTGGTATAATCTCCAACGGTCTTTCCATCGGAATCCCTAATGCGGAATGTCCAGCCGCCAAGGTTGTTGCCAGTGTTGGTAGTTTTCACGATTTGAATGCGGCCATAGTGGGTATTGGTGAAGGTGACACTGGCCGTCTGGTTTGCCTGGATCACTACGGTTTTCACCGCTGTATCGAAGCCCCAATAGGAATCACCCGTAGGAATTTCCTTGGCATACAGTGTTCCGGGCTGTAACCCGGATACGGTCACAGTTCCGTCGCTTCCGATGGTAAAAGGAGAACCGGAAACAGGCTTGGTGCAGGCAGAATCTGTGTACAGGCCAATTTCCCAGCCACCCAGATTTTCGCCCGTATTGGTTTTCTTCACTAGCTGAACACTTCCAGTATTGCGTTTGTTATAGAAGCTGACCGAAGCCGTCCCACCGGAGGTAATCGTTACCCGCTGGGGATTGGTGCTGGCGCAGCTGTACAAGGCATCTATGCCGGAATCTGTATTGCCCAATTCCTTGACGTAGTAAGTGCCTGCGGCCAAACCCGTTACGGACAGCTTGCCGCTGGAATTGGTGGTGTACGGCCCGGATACCAGATTAGAACAGGCAGAATCAGAATAGACGCCGAACTTCCAGCCGGAAAGATTCTGGCCGTCCTCTGTGGTTTTTGTCAGGCTGATGTTCCCCAGAGAGGGTGCCTTGATCTTGAAGTAAGCATTCAATCCACTGCTTCCTGCGTTGTACAGGGAGATGGTCGTCTGATAGCTCGACCCCGACATATACCAAATATTGTAGCTGGAATTGGATGCCGAGGGCAGATACCGGGTTGCGGTGAACACTGTGGATTCGGAAATATCCCCGGTCTTGGTGATGTTCAAGGTGTTGCCGCTCTTAGAAAAGCGGGCACCGTTTCCGTTGGAAAAGCTAAAATAAGACAACACTCCATTGGAATCATAGGCGCTGCCAGTGTCTCCGGAGAGCTGAATCGTAGGGGCGCTGCTACTAGAGCTTCCGCAAAAGCTGGGGATTTTCTTCGCGGACTGGATCACGGAGACCAGACTGTTATAGCAGGAGGTAAACCCAGACACAGAGGCAGCGGCAGCGGCATAGAACACGTCGCCGGAGGTGCCGCATTCGTTGGAGCTGTTCCGGTTAAAGCTGCTGGGGTCACGCAGGCCGCAGACAATTTCATAGATCAGGATTTGCGTAGCTACCCGCAGGGGCACATTGGGGTTACTGTCCTTCTTGGTGGTCGTAACGCTGATGGAATGATCCCACTGCTGGTCGCTGTACAAGAGGATAAGCCCGATGGCCTCCCGTCGGGCAGAAGGCAGCGCATACCACACATTGCTGCCGGTGGTACTGCCGCTGCCGTTCAGCGTCACATCCCGGTCTACCGAGTTGCCGCTGGTGCTGGCTGCATAGTTCCGCCATGGCTCGATGCAATACAGCGGCTCGTCCGCATGGGCAACACCGCCATACCGGGCAAAATGCCAGCCCATGTTCTTGACATAAGCCGTCCGGGTGGTGTCCGTACCATTGGGCTTATAGGTGCAGGACACCTGATAATTCAGCCGGGTGGTGTAGTCGCCGTTGTCGGCAAAGTCGAACAGCATAATGCTATTCTGGGTGGAGGCATAAGTATCTACACCCAGAATGCGGTCATCTAAATCTGAGCTGTCCGACTCATCCGGAGGAATAGTTCCTTCTACCCCATCATCAGCTGAGGATTCCGCGCTCTCCTCTGGCACGGCCTCTGCCGTAGTGGGGATGATGCTCTCCTCCGCAGAAACATACGGGACCAGGCCAGCGCACAATGTAAACACCATGACGATTGCTAATATTTTGCGTAAGTATTTTACCATCACATACGTCCTTTCATTGGAATGTGTTTGTTAGAGACGGGAAGTTAAAGGTGCATGCTCATGGATTCCTCTCGCGTACAGGTTCCGTGTTCTGACATTTCCTGCGCTTCGGCCAGCTTCCGATCGTATGCTTTCAAGACAGCCTCCTGCAATGCCGTTTTGCCCGCATTGGAAATGGGGAAGAAGATATCCGAATACTTAACGCCACCATCATTTGCCTTATAAGATAACTGGGGCGCAGCAACAAACAGGCCCTTATTTCCGGACACTACCCGAAGCCCTTTCACAACAAACTGACCGTCCAGGGACACTGAAGCAATTGCCTTCACTCTTTCCCCAGACATCATGCGGTCTATTCTCGCTTTGACTTTCATCGATTCACACCTTTCTCTCTAAAACTCCCCACGGCTTGCCATCCGGCACCCGTGGGGACAAAATATCATACACTTCCAATTAACTTGCCATATTCATTGGCAGCACATTGCCATGACTGGCCCATTTTGCAGACAAATGCAGCACGGCCTCCCGTTGCTGTTCCAGTGTCAGGCTGTCGAGGAAGTCCAGCAATGTAGCAGGCGCGTCCTTTTCCTGAGCAGTCACTTTTCCACCGCAGTTATCGCAGATTTTTTCTCGCCTGACCAAAACGGAATTATCTTCCTGAATCGTGAAGCTCAGCACATCATTGAAACCGAAACCAACCTGCTGACGGAAAGCATAGGGGATCGTAACCCTTCCTCGCTTTCCCAGAATGCGATAAATTTTTGTCATACAATTCCTCCTTTACGCCGCATCATGCATGCAGCTCTGACATCTGGTACAGAAGTTGACGCATCGCCAATCTTCCGTACTGACTGCTTTATACTCCTCACAGGTCTGGTAGCACTCTGCGTAGTCTGTGTAGTCATCCGTATCCGTGTCCGCAGGGCTGTCAGCCCCTTCATAGGATTGAATATTGGCATAGACAATCAGGGTATTTCCATCCCGCTCAACCTTCATGATTCTTCCATCCAGGGCACAGATAAGGTCCAGGATCGTCTGAATTCTCTGTTCATCAGGCACAGTCTTTTTCATCACTTGAATTCCTTTCTTTCCATAATGTCTGCGGATCTTCCATTGCATCAAACATACTTATCTGCGCAATGGAGTTGGACCGCTCCTCAGTGTTGTAATTTGAAATCAGCAATTCTGGGTACTGGCATCCGGGGCTATATCGCTGCGCAATATTGGACAACCTGCTGATTCCTTCTATGTGAATTCCTGGGTGCGTATAAAGCTCTCGGATTTCTGGACAATCATTGTACGAAAGCAGGAACTTTCCCCGCATTGAAAATAGCGCATCCGCGAGCCTTGCATGGTCTTTCCTCCCGAATCCTCCTCCCTTATAGCAGGACTCCGTTTTGTAGTATGGAGGATCGCAGTAAAAGAAGCTCTCCGGCCTGTCATACTGTTCAATCAGTTTCTGAAAGTCTTTATTCTCAATGACAACGGTTTGGAGCCGCTTCGCCGCAATGGAGATAAGCGGGAAATTTTTCCACATAGCATGTGGTTGTCCACCAAAGCTATCCAGCCCGGAAGCATAGCTATAACGAATCAAGGCATAAAAATAGGCCGCCCTCCTGATATCAGGAAGATCAGCCTTCGTTTGCAGTGCTTGCTTCATATAGTCAAAGTCCAGTCGTGCATTCAGCACATACGTCAATTCCTCTTTCAGCTGTTCAGGATATTCCCGAACACACCGATATAAATTGACCAAATCACCATTGAAATCGTTATAGACTTCGAAATCATTTCCAGGAGGTTTATGGAACAGCACCCAGCCCCCGCCGCCAAACACTTCAATATAGCGTTTGTACTCCAGTGGAAAACGTGGGAGTATTTCGTCTCTGAGCGCCTTCTTGCCACCCACCCAGGACATAAAACTATTTATTTTTTCACCTCCCTTCAGTTTATTCTTGCAGACTCAGTTCGCCATCCGGGTTCTGTGGTGTCTGCGCATCCTGCGTTTTTTATTCTGGCTAACATGATACATTACACAGAATGTGACAGCTCCGACACATCCAAGCGCAAACATAGGCCAACGCTTTTTCAAATCATACTCATCCCTTTCTTCTGATAATTTACCGGTACATCCCGCACCTGCTCACACTGGTTTTCATTATCCGCAAAGGGCACCATCGCATACAGATGGCACCCTCTACCGGAAATCACGCCGTAATCTGTAAGCATCCCTTTTTCTCGTCCGAGGAGTTTCTCACCTTCCGGTATGCAGTACAGAGAGTTTAGCCACCTTGGATCAAACTCTTTCGGAAGCATTTGGGCAAGGTACTCTCTGAAGTAGTCGTTCTCGCTGTTCAGAAGCATATCCAGCTCATACTCGCCCGCATGCTGTGCGCAGTCAATCAAACCCGTTACATCTTCTGGTTTTTCCAACACCAGAACTGCCTTGTATCGCACCAATTCTTCTTCCGACATAGCCTGAATCATGGCTGCCAGACTGTTCCATTTTTCAAATTCCATCATTGAACGGAATTGGTCCAGCGATATTTGTGGAATAGCAGATTCCATTCCATAGCACATGCAGCTGCAGATGGTGCGTTCATCGTACTCTTTTGCGATGCGATCCGCCTGTTCAGGCGAAATTGGCAACGCTATCCATTCTGCCAGCTCTACTGTGCCGCCTGCACGCTTCGCGGAGTGCTGGCCAATCTCCAATCTGAAAACTGTACCGTCTTCACAGCATATATCTTTCGGCACGTTTCTGCCGTCATATACGGTGGGAAATTCATATTCACCTGCAGAAACATAGCAATTTCTGATAAAGATGCCACCTTCACGCTCTCGGAATCTCCTGCCCACTTGCTTCATATCCAACATATCCAGTACGTTTTCTGTAAGGCCGATCAGGTCATCGTCCAGATCGTTATCCAGGACAAAATTGCCAAGCGAAAAATCATCATCGACATCTATAAGGACGTTGAGCTCATCCAGTCCGTAAGTCATGTTGATGATATCCTGAATAGGCACGATGCCATCGAATGCGCCATCGTCCAGACATCTTTTAACAACGCCCTGCATAGCCACTCGTTCAATCTCCGACAGCTGCCCAATCCGGTATGCCAGATAGTTGAGTTCCTCCAGCGTGGGGGAATCCAGTCTTATTTCCGCGAGCTGCGGCAAATCTACGCATCCGGTAACAGTAATTTCCCGATACCCCAAATTGTCAACCTGGAACCGGGCCTGTTGGCATGCATCATCCAGCAGCGCTTTCATCCCAACAGGCAGGTCAATGTTGGCATAATAAAAGCGCCCACCGGGCGCATCCTCTTTCGATAATTCAACCGATAGTGTCTTTCTCGACATTTCCATCTCCTTTCTCAAATCTTCAGTTCCATATCCTGGGAACTATTTTCCTGGGATTCCAACACAACGGTATAGCGTTCGTTGCTGTTATTCGCTCCCTGACTGTACGCAATTTTCTGATTCAACACATATGATACCGGCAGCGTTACACAGTTACCCGTGCCATCGTATATCTGGATATGTTGACATTGCTTCAATTCTTTTGCACGTTCCGGGGATATTCGAATATGTCCTTCATCCATAAGGAGGTCTACCGTTGCTGTGGGGTGTAGCTCTAAGAAACCACCCACCGTTTTTTGCATTTCTTTCTTGTATGCTTCTTGAGCGGCTCCTTCTCTGAGCGCTGTCGGTACTATGTTCTTGAATCTTTCCGGCTCTAATACCAGCTGTCGGAAACGGGACCCCAAGGACACCATCGCATCAACGTCTTTTCCGTTACAGAAAAAGCCGCCTGCCTCACTGTCAAAAGAAATATTCTCCAGTGCGGGATCGTCCGCATACACTTTTCGGAAAACGGCTTCCCATTCATACCCATCCCCATGAGTATAGAAGCCGTTTTTGGTAATTGGGTCGCCAATCTCTTTGGCATACGCATTGAACGCATACTGTCCAAAGTCCATATACTCATCCGATAAGAAAGACAATTCCAGACATAGGCTGACAGAATTGTCCCCATGATTCACCAGATAAAATGGGGCATTCTCCTGATTGAATCTTTCGATTATTTCCATTCGCATCTGAGGCACACCCTACATGAGCAGTGACATACCGCTGCGCTCCTCACAGGAATCAGAAGCTTGTTCCTGGTTTTCTCTTGCAATTTCTTCCTCGGTCATTTTCCGGAAAGAATCGACCTGCGGAACAAGGGCCAATCCACTGCCATTGTCCCAATGTACATGAATCTGTCCAATGGAATCCACATCTTGAACCGTCCCCCTAGTCCCAGGCGGGACCGCCGGGTATGGATCGTCCATATGTTCCAAAACCACTCTTGTCCCTTTCGGATACATTTCTTTGTATCTGGCCGCCTCTCTATGAAGCCGTTCCCATTCAGATATCGGCATGTTTCATCTCCTTTTCAATTTTAAATAATTGCATCTGTTTTTCATATAGCCAATGATGTCCTATTGCCCCCTTGTTTCACATTGGCTGCGCTTTTGCATCTCCTCAAACACTGATAACTGCCTTTCATAGTGAATATCCTGTGCTTCTTGGATAGGACGAATCGTATACAGCAGACTTCCATTCCACTTTTTACCGGCCTTTGTAAAAACAGATGTCGGCTCTGTATAAATCAGCCCTTTATCCACCAGCGAATCCACATGTTTCTTTACTGTTGGTCGGCTCATACCCACGGCCTTGCCGATTGTCGCGAAACTTGGATAGCACTGGTATGTTTTCCGGTTTTCACAAAACATGAGGTAGGCGTATACGGAAATCTCGCCCGCATTCAGATTTAGGTTAAAGATAGCGTTAGGCATTGGAAAGTATTTGCGAATAGCATCTTTGGGGCGACTTCCTCTGTAAACCATCTCACACGCTAAAAGTTTGATATATTGTAATACTATTGATGACACAATACAATGTGCTAGAAAAATGGCCGATAGTCTTGAGGATATGAATTCTCCTGCTCTACAAAAAGCATCTGATGAAATAGCATCATTCATTCACACAGAGTATTATCTGGTCACACTTGTCAGAAAAGGAGTTGGTTTTCATTTTGGAAAACTCCCTCAAAAGGTGAGAGATATCATAGAGCAGCTCTATGAACATGGAGAGTTATAAGGTTTACTCTCAAAACCTATTTTGAAAACTATTACTGCATTCTTGAAAGGCAGCTCGGAAAAGGAAATGCTGGCGCAAATTGGGCAATTTTTATGGAGCATGGAACATGTAAGACTGCACTTATAGAAATACAAAAACTCGGCATTCCTCGCCATCTTTCAAATATATTATTGTCAGATTTCGGTAGTTGTTGTACATTTGACGACAACGGAGAGTTAGTATCTCTTGATGTTCCTGCAATAGTCCAAAAAATCGCAAAACAAAATTCCGCCAAATACGCAGAACTGCATCAATCCTTAATCGAGAATTATCTTATTCCAGATAATAAATGAAACATGGTTTTTCCACCCATATGCAATAAATCATTCTTTGTTTACAGTGGTGTAATTTTATTGCAGAAATGACTTGATTCAAGCTTCTTTCTAAGCTACAATAAGTTAAGCAAAACCGCTTTCTGGATTTAGCGTAGTGTTCGCCATGAATCTCAGAAAGCGGTTTTGACCACAGTTTTGACCACAACAAGAGAAAAAGCAGCTGTAATCAACGGAGATATGAGTTCTATATACCAGCTATTTACATACAGAAACGTTCTATACGGAGCTAAAAAAGTTGATAAAATTCTACATGTGTCTTTGGGACCAGGAGACCGTGCGTTCGAGCCGCACTACTCGGACCAGAATTTGCGGTTTTGACCGCACAAACGCCGCAAAGCAGAATGCTTTGCGGCGTTTTCATTAATTGTTTTGACGATTCAAGGAGGAAGTTCATGAGAAAGCCATTATACAATATTGTTATTTTTATTTTTCACATTATAACGCTTATATTGTTATTCACCTTGTGTATTCATTTTAATGTTATTAAGTTGGATTTTTTAGACTTCTCGAAAGAGGCAGTCGCTTCTTTTTTTAAGAATGATTATGTAGTTAATATTGTCTGTACAATCCTTACCGCAGCAGCTTTATATATCATTCAAATTAAATATTCTAAACACAAATTGAAGAGTGATTTTAGATGTAATGAGATTATCCATGATGTGTATGATGGTATTGAAAGAACTCATGAATTAATTAAAGAGAGCAAAGAACTTTCTAACGAAATTGAAGAACTGGAAAAGGATCCTAATATGGATTTTAATGTGTATCGTAAGGAGGAAGCTCTAAAATACCTTGCGTTTTATAAAAAGCACAAGGGAGATTTCAAAATATGTAATATCGCATTAACCTACCCCAACAATTGGATACTCATAGATTCCGTTCAAACTGTTTTCTTCATTAACTTAAACTTTAAACTTTTGAATATTGTTAACAATATAAAGAATCGTCGACCGAATTTAGAAGATGAATATCCGAAAATAGAAAGTTTATTTACTTTATACGAAGAAAATGGAGATGATAAAGTCCTTATACAATTAGGACACGAGATTCATAGATTCCTTGTCGATATTGATTTTATGTCAAAATATTGGTTCTCTTTGTTAGATTATTTAGGATATGATCCTATGCCAATTAAATTATATATTGAATTGTTTAAAAAGGAATATCCTGATTATGAGAATATGAGTGAATTTCTTAAGTTGCCTGTTGCTCAACAAAATAAAATTTCCCGCAAGGTTCAAAAAAAGGCATCAAAGATTTATTTAGAGCGTATCTGAAAACAGAGTATTCTTGTACTATTTCAACAAAATCCAAATGGAAGCAAGATGGACAAACGCGAGA
>ERZ791802.525-NODE-525-length-38642-cov-12.131754_pt1 | contig 38642 bp, 42 predicted proteins | sample MGYA00510308_ERZ791802 | MGnify/ENA primary metagenome ERZ791802 (study PRJEB30046, sample SAMN00792028) | human gut metagenome | study: EMG produced TPA metagenomics assembly of the A metagenome-wide association study of gut microbiota in type 2...
TGCTTGCCAATGGTGTTCCCATTGAAACGGTATCTAAGATTTTAGGTCATACCAACATAAGAACTACTCAAATTTATGCGAGGATTACCGATTTGAAGGTTAGCAGTGACATGGAAATGTTGGCTCAAAGATTAAATAAGAACTAAAAAAATGGGGTGCAATAAGAATGCACCTCATTTTTTGCAACAGAGCTTAATGTTAAAGAAAAACAAGTCCTAATTCATCAACATATTTACGAAGCACATAAGGGAAATCTTTCATATAACCCCAATAATCTTTTTTCCCAAGCATATCTCTCATTAAAGGATGTTGAAATGTAAAATCAATCATTTCTTGAAAATTTTCAATCGCTTCCACTTTCGTATCTTTATTACTTCTCGACTTTAATATTGCCAAAAGTTCTTTTCCGCTGTCGTATATCCATGGAAAATCCCTTTTTAATTGACTTAAAATTATTAAAAATCCAAATGGATTTTTTCTTCCCCTATTGCTTACGTGAATTAATTCTTCTAAAAACATGGGCTGAAATCTTCTTGCTGTTCGTTTCAACTCCAGTTCAGAATTTCTTTCTGTTCTTTCTATCTGTTCTTGTGCCAAAAGTTTTAATTGTTCCAAACTTTCATACAATTTAGGGTCTGTAGTCCTCAATAGTTTTTGGTTATTACGAGATAAATCCAAAATTTCTTCTAATATTTCAGAATAAGCAGGTGACAAATCTTTTGGGGAATCTGTTACCTCTGTTTCATCTTGAATACCTTTTATCTTATTTAATTCTTCTTCCAATGTCGGATACCAAACTTCAAAAGCCTTATTAAGCATGGCTTCAGGAATACTAGCTTCCCCGCATGCTTTATTAAGGCTTTTCAATAATTTATGAATATCTTCTTTTTGAAATATAGTTGATTGAAATTGTAAAATAGGTCCGTCAACTTCTGACCTCTTAATATCAAACAAGAAAGGACTAACAAATGACTTATCCATTGTTTTGGATAAAGCACCAGCCTCAAAAGATAACCACGGAGCATTTATATTATCTTTAGTTACACATAAAATTCCAAATGTGGAGTTTTCTAACTCTGTTGCAATATCTGTACTCCATCTTGCACCTTTATCTATGTCTTCTGATGAAACATATGGCTTTATTGATTGAATAACAGAAGGCAACCAATCACGAAAGACTAATGCTACATGATGACTCTTATTTCCAGACCAACTTATAAAAACTTTCATAAAACAATATTTTTCTTTAAGGTGATAATAGCAAATATACACACTTATTTGCTATTACACAAAATACTTCAGAAATATCGTTGAAATCATGTTATCGTCAGATAACAGCAAGGTGTGATTTGTGGCACACAAATCTGTTTTCCGTGCCGCAAAACACCTTGGGCAAATTCACTCCGAAGTCGTGTTGCCAATGAAAGAAAGACATTCCCTAACTAAAGATTTTTTCGCTCGTCGGGACGGGTGGTCCCGCCCCTTGCCGCTGGGCGTTCCCCGACCGATGAGTTTATTTTTGTAATTCTGCAATCTTGTTTTATTGAAATATTGATAGCTTGATTGAAAGCAAGATTTCAAGAAAACTGGATTGATTGAAAACAATAAACCATTCAATATTGATTGAAATACTGAATGGTTTATTTATTGCAAGAAAATAATTACTTGTGAAAAGAAAATAAAACTCGCATCATGTATCGTTTTCATCCATTCTTCGGAGCAGACTTTTTTGCAATGTTTCCAAATACCGAGTTCTATTTATTTTACGGCTTCGCATTTCCAAATAAGAATGATATAAATCACCAATATCTATACTGAACACATTTTCAAAATATCCTGCAATCTCTTTTAAAGTAGCCGTTCCTTTATTAAAATCCCCATTCGCTTCTAAAGCATAAATCAGTTCAACCAACGCCCTTTTAGAACCAGTCCAACGCAAAATAGTTTCTACAACCTGTCCGTTATCCGCTTTGCGCTGTACAATACGCTCCAATTCCTGCAATCTGTTAGTCAAGTAGATTTTCAACAGCTCGTTAGTAATAATTTTAGCCACTTTAAAATCATACCCGGTTGAATATAGAGGGTCTTTATCAATATGGGAACTGTCCGTACATATTCGTAAATCATTTTGATTTCGGGTAAAATAGTACCTATCCAAATAAGTAGATTTAGAACGGTAATACTGATAAAAGTCCAAGTTCCTACCGAAATAAAACGTCAAACTATCCAATTCTTTATATAAATACTCTTTCTGTGCAATATCACTACCAGTAGGAAATTTGCTTTCAATGACATATATTTTATTGTAATACATATATTTACTCAACACTTCCGGTTTGTGTTCCTTAAAGAAGTTGATTTCTTCCGCTTCGTCAGCAAACTGATAAGCTAATATGTATTTTCTCAATTCATCACATAAAGGCTGAATAAAACGCATCATATGCAAAGCACTGTCAATGCCCATACAATCATCTATGCCGAGCTTTTCTATCTCTGTATTGATTTGGAACAATATCTTATCTACAAATTGCATAGAATATCTTTCAAGTTTCCGTTCTCTAATTTATATAATGAGTTCCCAGTAAATCATCAGTGGGCATAGGCATACCACAACTTTGGCAAATTCTCTGTTTCATATTTTAATTGAGTCGATAAATAAAATTAACTACAAATCTAAAAATCACGTTCTCGCATTAAGGTATTCAGATAAAGACAATATCGAATAAAACACATTTTTAGGATTACAGCTTTCTAAGGCTGTAGCTTCACTTTGTGGAATACTCCAAGCAGCAGACAGACACATCACATTGGCTTTCCTGCACTCCGTTATATCCGAAAGTGCATCCCCGATATATACGATTTCATTTGCAGCCAAATGATAATCGCATAAGAGTTCTTTCAATGCTTCCGACTTGATGTTCCTTTCAGCGTTTCCCGTAATGATTTTTGCAAAAGAAGTCTTCATATTGAATTGCTTGAGAGTTATATCACAACTGTTCATCCCCTTTCCAGTGATAAGCACCACAATGATACTCTTTTGTTTTAATAAGGCTATCAACTCACGTATTCCCTCAAAAGGTGTCGGACACATTTCTTGATGCAGTTCCTTATAAATCACATAAAATTTATGCAACGCCTGTTGCCGATAGGGTTCATCAACGACACACCCAATCATGCCTTCTTCATTCAAACCAAAAGTATGCCCCACTTCTTCGTCCGACAATTCATGTCCGATATATGGTTGTGTGGCTTTCTTGAAAGCCTGTACGCACATCGGTAAGGTATTGCCTATCGTACCGTCCAAATCAAAAGCGACTAATTTAATCATGGCTATGCGAAGTATTGATTTTCCGAATTACCCTACATGGATTTCCTATAGCAAGACTATTTGACGGAACAGATTTAGTGACAACACTTCCCGCCCCGATAACGCTTCCCTGACCAATAGTAACACCCGGCAGGATAATAACACCGCCGCCAATCCAACAGCCGTCCTCAATGGTAACAGGCAGGGCATACGTGTGACGGATATATGCTGTCCCTTTTTCTGTTTCTATCGGTGTCAGCCGCTCATTCAATTCAACAGGGTGGGTAGCCGTATAGATTTGCACATTGGGGGCTATCAATACATTGTTGCCGATAATGATTTTGTTGCAGTCCACAAAGGTACATCCGGTGTTTATGCTGACATTATTACCTATGCTGATGTTACAACCATAATCGCATATAAAAGAATGTCCTACTGAAACTTTCTTGCCAATGCTTTCAAACATTTCTTTCAGTATTGCATATTTCTCTTCTTTACACTCATACGACAAGGAATTGTATTTCAGCAACAATTCATGCGTTTTTCTTTTAAACTCCATAAATACGGGAGCATGGCAATTGTACCATTCGCCCGACAAGCATTTTTCCAATTCATTTTTCATACCTAATCATGATAAAAGTTACTGCTTTATTTTATTCATGGCAAAGTTATACATATTTAAGCGTAAATATATGTATTATTTTTCCTTTTATCTGTACCTTTACACCTAAAATAGCAAAATAGATAAAATGAAAAGGGAAAATCTACACCAGCCGTTTGAAATTTGTTTCAGTGAACTGGACGAATCACAATTAAAGGAACACGACCATACTTTTTTTGAACTGGTGTATATTCTATCGGGAACAGGTATTCAATGGATAAACAACAATAAATTTCCGTATCATGACGGACATCTTTTCATGATTACCCCCGGTGATATACATTCTTTCGACATTCATACTACCACAAAATTCGTATATATAAAGTTCAATGACATTTATATTCATTCGGCTGTTTTCGGAGCAGAAAACATTCAACGGTTAGAATTTATACTGCAACACGCTAATCATCGCCCCGGTTGCATATTGCGCAATCAAACCGACAAATTGCTGGTAAAACCTATGATAGAAGCGATTATCCGTGAATATGTGAACAGGAACATATACAGCAGTGAAATTATTACGCAGTTAATCAACACAATTGTTATTGTTGTTGCCCGTAACATTACTATGTTCCTACCTGAACAGATAGATGAAAATTCGGAAGAAAAGTCACTGAACATCTTGCAATATATTCAGTCTAACATTTGTTATCCCGAAAAGATAAAGGTTAAAGCGATAAGCCAACATTTTGGTATTTCCCCTAATTATCTTGGGAGATACTTCAAAAAGCAGACTAACGAGACCATGCAGCAGTATATCTTAAACTATAAAATGAAAATGGTGGAAAGTCGGCTTTTGCACAGTGAAATGAGAATTAGCGAAATAGTAGAGGAACTGGGATTTACAGATGAAAGTCATTTGAACAAGCTATTCAAGAAATACAAAGATTGCAATCCAACTGATTTTCGGAAGAAATATCGTATTTAATAAGGCTATTTTTTAGGTCGAGTAGGTCTGGGCATTTCAGCCCAAACCTCTCACAGAACCGTACGTGAAAGTCTCCCCTCATACGGCTCTTCTCATCCAAACGATTTCAATCGATTAGGCTTGACTCCATACTGCCAATGATAGAACAAGTTAGGGCTTTTAGACGCCACTTTTACCAACCACTTATAAGCATCATTAGGCTTTCTCCTAAAACGCTTATACTTTCTCTCTGCCCAACGAGCTAACTTTAGATTGATACTTTGTAGAAAAGCCTTCAATAAGCTACCATAAAACTTTCCATAGTAATTTATCCAACCACGAACCTCAGCATTTATTTCAGATGCTATATCAGATAGTTTTATCTGAACACGCCTGCTTAAGTGCCAGCCACGCATCTTTTCAGTAATACGTTTCTTGGACTTCTTACTTATCGCAGGAGCATAACCATTAAAGACTTGACCATTTCTATTCCTTTGACCACGAGGCTGAAAAGTATAACCCAGAAAGTCAAATGTAATTTCTGGATACTTTCCTCTACGTTTACCATCTTTGCAATAGACAATTCGTGTCTTTTCTTCATTCAGCTTTAGTTTACAGGCTGCAAAACGTTCCACTATAGACGCTTTCAGTCTTTGCGCTTCTTCAAGGCTACTACAGTGACAAATCGTATCATCTGCATAGCGTTCAAAAGGGACATTCGGGTGATAAATCGACATCCACTTGTCAAATGTATAGTGAAGATATAAGTTCGCAAGAATCGGTCCAATCACCGAACCTTGCGGTACACCCATAGTTCGTTCAATACATTCGCCTGTGATAGTGGCGTATGGTACTTTCAACCAGCGTCTGATATAAAGCAGTATCCACCGTTCCTGTACATGACGCTCTACAGCTTTCATTAGCAAGTCATGGTCTATGGTATCAAAGAATTTACTTATATCCATATCCAAGACCCAGTTATAACGCCAACAGCGTTCACGGGCTTGCCCTATTGCATCATGGGCACTTCGATTTGGACGATAACCATACGAATTTGGATGAAAGATTTCTTCCAACCTTGCCTCAATAAGCAATACAACTGCCATTTGCGCAATACGGTCTCCAACTGTTGGAATACCCAATGGACGAGTACCACCAGAGGATTTGGGAATTTCCACTAACTTTACAGCATTGGGAAAGTAACTTCCCGAACTCATGCGATTCCACAGTTTGTATAAGTGAGTGCCGAGATTTGTCTCGTAATCACTGATACTCACATTGTCGATACCAGCACTACCCTTGTTTTCTCTTACCCGTTTCCAAGCAGCCATTATAACATGCTTATCGATTGTAAACGGTTTTGCGATTTGATGTTGCATCATCCTAAAATTTTAATTAGTTGTACAATACAAATACACTGGACAAGCTGCCCCCTTCGCTCCATCACCATTACAGTAACTTCAACACTACTACGAGACAGTCCGCCCCCACCGTGAGCATCAGTACTCAGACTTTGCGGGATTACCGCTTTTAGTCGCTCCCTTGTCATCTCACGGCGAGTTCCCGTGTTCCCACAACATAGCCTCCATACAGGTCATGCCACCTCTACACCGGATGCCGCTCAAACAGTAAACAGGTCTCCTCTGAACTTATCCCGCACATCTTACATAGGCACGGTTTTGACATCACTTCTTTGCATTTCGATGCATAATCAATGGTTCCCTTACGGTCATCTCCTGTATGGTTACCTGACGGTTTATCACCGCCTTTTAATGTATCGCTCACTACCTAACCTTTTGAATTAAGCAGCATACACCGGTTTGCAACCACTTCCTGCAAAGCGATTACGAGAGACCTACTCTCATCTATGTTGCAGTTACGAATGCGACAGCCACTCCACATTCTCACGGCACACTGCAAGGTGCAAGTATATATTTATATATATAGCTTGCACCTTGCACCTAAGTTGAAAGATTAGTAATCAAACACTTGCATAATTCAAAATGAATGCGTACTTTTGAACCCAAGATGTTGGCAGACAGACACCGGACAACAGCAGACAGTTTTTAAGGACTAAAGCATGACGGATACAAAGCCGAAATTTCTGAAAGTACTGATATTGAGGAAGAAATAACGTTTGGTTCATAACCCAGGCGGATCACTGAAACAAGATGAAAAATAAAGTAAATCCCTGATAGTCAATCACTATTGGGGATTTCTTTTTTCCCTCAGTCCACCATTTTAGGCAGATTACAGCAAGAAATACAGGTGAAATAGGTGGACTTTGTTTAGGTCCGATTTTAGTCCACCGAATTGAACTTTACTCTTTGATTCACTGCGTTTTGCGTAACAGGATTTCAGGCTTGAAATAGTATTTTTGAACCATTAAAATTTAAACTTAAAAGTATGGACAGAAACTATTTTTCAATCCTCTTTTTCATCAAGAAGAGTAAGTTATTAAAGAATGGCGAGGCACCGATTTGCCTACGCATCACAATCAACGGCCAACGTGCGGAAGTTCAAATCAAACGCAGTGTCGAGGTTTCCCTGTGGAATAGTAATAAGGAATGTGCGATTGGGAAGGAACGGAAGCATCAGGAACTCAACCACTATCTTGAAACGGTTCGGACAAAAGTACTACGTATCCACAGAGAATTGGAGCAAGACGGCAAACCCATTACCGCCGAAATACTGAAACGCCATTTCTATGGTGAAGGTGAATCTCCAAAAATGTTGCTGGAAGTTTTCAGGGAACATAATAAGAAATACCGTGAGCTTTTGGATAAAGATGTGGTATTGGGTACGGTTTTACGGTATGAGAGAACGGTCCGCTATCTTGAAGAATTCATGAAAGAGAAATATCGTTTCTCTGATATTCCATTGAAGAATATTAATCAGGAGTTTGTGAAAGAGTTCGAGCATTTTATCAAGACGGAGAAAGACTGCGCCCAGAATGCGACAGTCAAGTATCTGAAGAATCTGAAAAAGATAATCCGGAATGCTCTCGTGAACAAGTGGATGGATGATGACCCGTTTGTTGAAATCCGTTTCCACCAGACTGCCAGTAACCGTGAGTTTTTAACGGAAGAAGAATTAAATAAACTGATTGAAAAAGAATTCACAATTCCAAGAATGGAAGTAGTCCGTGATATTTTCGTCTTTTGTAGCCTGACCGGACTCGCTTTCACGGATGTGCAACATCTGAAACCGGAGCATATCTTCCGCGACATGGACGGTAGTTATTGGATTCGCAAAACAAGGGAAAAGACAGATAATATGTGCAATATACCTTTACTCGATCTTCCGGTGAAGCTAATTCAGAAATATCAAAACCATCCTGAATGTGTTCGCAAAGGAGTCGTAATACCTGTCCCCTGCAATCAACGGTGTAACAGTTATCTCAAGGAAATAGCCGATGTATGCGGAATTCAGAAGACGCTGAGTACACACATTGCGCGCCATACATTTGCTTGTTTGGCCATTGCAAACAAAGTATCTATGGAGTCGATCGCCAAAATGTTGGGACATACTGATATTAGGACCACAAAAATTTATGCCCGTATATTGGACCGGACGGTTTCTGATGAAATGCAGATACTCAGAGGCAAATTTGCGATATAGACAGTATTAAAAAAGGATTTTATCAATTGTGATAAAATCCTTTTTTAATAATAGACTACTTGTACGACGGATAATAATTATCCTCAAGCAGTTTCAATACATCACTTTCTTTATATAAAACTTTTCCGCCTACCATATAATAGGAAAGAATCCCATTAGTGCGATAATCCTGTAAAGTCCTGCGGCTTATCTTTAAGACCTCAGCCAACTGCTTGTCGGTCATGAACCGTTCGCCATTCAAAAAAGGTCTACAATTTCCGGCCATACTTTCTATATTGGTTAGCAGGGATTCCATTGTTTGAAAGAAAGCAATTACCTGCGGAGTTCTTTCTGTAATAACATCTTCCATTTTTAATTCTATTGATAAGTTACTTTTTTAATTTCTTCAAGCGGTTGTTCTGAACATAAAGCAATAAACGCTCAACATCTTCCGTTTTGTAATACATCTTGTGATTGATTTGTGAATAGGGCAATTTTCCGGTATCGCGAAACATTTGCAAGGTGCGCAAAGAGATATTTAGCCGCAAGCATACATCCTGATTATCGAGTCATGATTCTATACCTTTCATATTACTTTTTCCACAAACTGCATTCGCCTTATTTACAAACGCATCAAACCGATCCATCATTTTTTTAAACAGTCGGGCTTCCATGTAAATCATTTCCATGTGTCTTATTCTCCTTTCTTCTCTTATAATCGTAATCCTTTTGGAGTTTTTATGGTCTTTTCGACGACGATCTTATCACCTTGATTTTCTTGTCGAATATCCGAAAAATGTACCTTCAGCAGATTTACGGCCAATAGCTTCGCCTGTTCCTGTAGCTCGTCCGTCGAATCATAGACTTTCTCCCCTGCAAGTTTTTCTTCTATATCTTCAAAGTTCTCACTAAAACTAAATTCATTAGGATATTCATGAAACATTCCACCTTGCGGATAACCTTTATCCTTTATATATAATAAGACTGCCAGATCATAATTATCAGCACGACTTGACAGGTTTAATCCTGTGTCGTAGCTGGTTAGTTCATGGTAATTCTTTCATGTTGGAGCTAGATTATACATTTCGGTATCGGTGATATTTCTCAAAGCTGATTTCTCTATGTAAGCATTTTGAGGAATCTCTTCGGAAGTAAAAGCCACGCCAAATTTATCCTCACAGAGATTTATCTTACCTTCCATTAGCGACGGCCAACTACGCAGTTCGTAGATTGTAAGCGTATCACCTTTAAAATCCGAATTAAAGAAAGGCTCCTCAATGTTCCTTTGCAGATAATTGTTGGATTGGTGCTGCCCAAACAAATCCCTTCCAAAAAGCAATATGCCTTTCTCAGTCTCAATTCCCGTGTAATATTTGTTGCCTTGCCGAAGATCTTCCAGCATTTCGGTGATGTAAGGCGAGTTTATAATCTCTTGCCACGTGGTAGGCGTGAGTATGCGAGTATGGTGTTCGTCCTTTGATAGCGGGTCTGTGTCATTCCATAGACAATAAACCACTTCCGAGATTCGCAGGTTTCGATGGGGCATGACTCCCTGCTCATCCATCGCTTTCTCCAACCGCTGCAAATAAGCCTCATTTTTACCTTCGGACAGAGGAGGAACGAACACAAGATCGGGTACATTGTACTGAACTATTCATTCGGTAGGTATTTCTTTTCGATGCAATGCCTTCTCCACATCTTCAAGCATGAAGTCCATCAGCCCCTCGTTACCTTTGCCTTTGGTACTGATATGCACAGGATTTCCGTCTTTGTCGGCTGTCACGTAGACACTTCCGCTGTTCTTGTTTTTTTCTTTTTCCATCTTGGTACTTGATTATAGTTTGATACTTTGTTCCTTTTTCTTAAATGGGCCAGTCTTTGCCACTGCCTGATATTCTGCCTTATCCGGTCGTGAGTTAAGTACAGATACCACTTGCTCCTGTTCTCCCGTCAGTGGTAATCGTTCCGATAGTCTATTCATCAGTCGGTTAAAGTTCCGTAAAGTGGGTGTCATTTCCTGACGAACGGTACAGATGCCGTATTTAAATAAGTCAGGCGATGCCTTTTGATAATCCTTCAGACTGAAGCGGAAAACTGCATCCAACGGAGCCACTTCGTAGATGCGGAGTTCTTCAGGCTGAACTTTCTTTTTGAAAAAATTGGCTGTTCGCTCTTGCATGAACTTATTTAATGCTTTATCCCCCGCCTGGTCTTTACTAAATATCCATACGGTCTTTCCGAATTCCACTGCTGTACAGGTGGGAAAAGCAGCCAGCCCGTTCCGAATGACATGACCGTCCATACCGAAGCGGTATGCCAACCGATTATAATCTTCATTTTCAGTCAGAGCCGAATGCGCAGCGCTTACTGAGAGAGGCGCAATTCCTCTTTCACAGCAAAAAGCGGCATCACGCAAGCGCACTATTCCCGAAGGATGTATTTTTTCCTGTTTCAGTACCGGACACAATCGTTGTAAATAATCGGCATTATCTGTCGCCCTAATCTCAGGTATTTTGCTTTTGTCACGAAAGTCGAAACGAAACATTCAGTGATCGGGAATAAATTCGCGGTCTACCACATGAAACTGTACATTGTTTTCGATATAGCGTTCAAAACCAGTCTCACCCTGCCCTCTCAGACTTAAATAGACGGGCTTGTAAAAAGCATCCAGCGTCATATACAGACTACCGCTTTCCGCATGATTCATTTTATTTTCATTCATCATCCTTATAGAATTAATTGTTTCTTCTCTTTTTTAGCCGTGATAGACGGGACATGCTTTACCTGACTCCGTTCCTGTCTCTTATCTATTTCACCGTCCAGTGTACTGAATTCCAAATCTTGCTTCTGATTGCGTTCGATGGTGGACACAACTTTTCTTCCGCTAAGGCTGAACTCCCCGCCATGCAAATGAAACTCGGATTGCAAGATATCAGCTGCCATCACTTTCGCTTCTTTTTGCAGGGCTGTATAACCGAAATCATGGGCCGATAAGGGTGCGTTTTGCCGTGCTTTTATGCTATCACCTAACTTCTCAGCCAACTCCCTAAATTCATATTGATAACTGAAAGGATGGAATTTATCCGCTACCACATGACCTGCATATCCGTTTTCCGATATATATAATAAAAAAGCCACATCATAGTTCCGGGGTGAGATACCAAGCGAGAATTCCTTCGTCAAACGGTCGAAGTTGTGAAAATCAGGTCTGATATCGAACTTGTCCTTACACACGGCTCCTTCCAGAACTTCCGGACCAACAAATTTATCAGGAGTAAAACTGACAACGGAACGCCTTAATTGCGTGTCTTCACTCCGCAGATCGGCTTTTGATAGTTTATCTATGCAATTATCCACCAACTCAGCCATCCTTTTGGTTGGCAAATCTATCTCATAGATTCGTAGTGTTTCTTGTGTTTTTGTAAGATTGAAAAAGCTGTCCGCAAGGCTTTGCAAATAACTACCTTGTGCCTTCTTTCCTTTCGGAGTATTCGAAAAGAGTAACACACCAGCTTCAGTAGCAATGGCAAATACCCGATTATCGTGTTTCGACGCGTCGGGGTTGTCGAATAAACCAAAGACATCCTTTGGTTTACTCCGTTTCAAAAGGGATAAGATTCTTTTTAGGATTGACATAAGCCACTATTTATAAATGAATATCAATCGCAAAGAAAAGAATTCGCCAACCGAACTACAAGACAGGCGACATGTAAGTCTGTCTTTGGCGTCAGTTGGCGAATCCACCTATTATGCCAGTCGTTCTTCCAACATGCGGTTGTAACTGTTACGCAACGAGTCGATAAAAGGAGTTGTGTCCGTGCAACGGTCAAATACCTTTCCACGCTTTGTGTAGAGGGCATTTATCTTAAGATGAAAAGCTTCCTCAAAAACTTTAATCACATCCACGACTGTAACTTTCCCTCCTCCCGTTGAACCGATTGTTCCTGCTGCCATCAACGCTGCTACCAATTCTATCAAATCGCTATCCGTACCATTCCATGTCAGTGCAACAGTTTTTTTTCTATTTCCACCTTCCGGTTGATGCTTTATCTGGATTACGGATGACAATTTATTCTCCATATAGAAATCTTTAATTATCTGAATTTCTGCATCCAGCACTGCGAGTGATTTATTGATATATACATCATAGAGTATATGTCTCCCTTCAGTCATGGCATCACAAGCTTTTTTCAAGAAAGTCAATTCAATTTTCGTATAGTTGAGCCTGCGCAAGTGTCCAATACGGTCGTCATCTGCAATTTCTGCAAGCAGAGATACGAATTCTTCATAAGCAATAGACAGTTCACTGGGAGCAAGTTCCTTCTGATTCTGATAGGAGGTAAACATTGCAATCAAAGTAGTCTCAATCAATATTCTCATGGGCTTTCATTTTTTAGTTTTACAAACTTTTTATTCTCAGCCTGCTGACATATAAATAAAGAGACAATAGTTGTGCCGTTAAATTTCAAATAGCAATATGACTATTTATCAGTATATTGCAGTTTTTACAAATAGTATATGTCTTGATGGAACATGTCCGTCCAGACACTTTGTGTCCGGTATTTGAACTCTTTTTATTCTATATGATATTTCTTCATTCTTGCATAGAGTGTACTCCGTGCAATTCCCAAAAATTTGGCAGCCTTACGCTTGTTATTACCAGTGACTACAAGCATTTTGACAATTGCTTCCCGCATCATACGTTCATTATCCAAAGGTTTGGATTCAGTTGGCTTGTCATCCATTTGTATAATAAGTTCTCCGGACGTAATCCATTCGCTTTTAGCCAACAAAACCGCACGGCGAATCACGCCACGTAATTCACGAAGATTTCCTGTCCAGGCATATTTTTTAAATATCTGTTGTACTTCACAATCAAAGCCCTTAATATCTTTTTCAAACTCTTTATTGGCCAACCTTAAAAAGAATTCAGCTAATGGTAATATATCTTCCGGACATTCAGCTAACGAGGGTATATAAATCGGGAATTCGTTTAGTCGATGAAAGAAATCCTCCCTAAACCGCCCTTCTGCTATAGCTTTTTCTAAATTCTCATTGGTGGCGGCCAACAAACGGATATCTGCTTTAACTTCTTCTTTACCTCCCACAGGTCTGTATTTTTTCTCCTGCAAAAATCGAAGCATGAGCCTTTGTACATCTAATCCCAGATTGCCAATCTCATCCAAGAATAATGTTCCGTGGTTGGCAGCAGCCAATAATCCGGTTTTGTTCTCAGTAGCCCCGGTAAAAGCTCCTTTTACATATCCAAACAATTCCGATGCCGCTAATTCTTTAGGTAACGTACCACAATCTACAGCTATAAAAGGAGCATTTGACCTTTTGCTCATAGCATATATCTGTCGGGCTGCATATTCTTTTCCTGTTCCTGATTCACCACGCAACAATATTGTCAGCGATTCTACCGGAGCCGCAATCCGTATATATTCTTGTGTCTTTAATGCCAGCGGACTTTTCCCATAATAGTAGACAAACGGACTTTTCGAAGTTTTTTCGCTTTCAATAAGGAGATCATCTATAATATTCAATACTTTTTCAGATTGTATTGGCTTGATTAAATAATTATCCACTCCTCTCTTTATGGCATCTACCGCCTTTTCTATATTTCCAAATCCAGTCATAATAAGAAATGGTATTCTATAGCCATTTGCACGCATCCAGCTAAATAACTCCATGCAATTTCCTCCTGGCAGGTTAAAATCCGATAATATCAGATCGATCTTTTGACCCGGCACAAATTCCTTCGCAGCATTAATTGACAAGACATATCGAGCATTCATCCCGTTTTTTATCAACCAGTTGGCTATTATGCGAGCGTACGTTCTTTCATCTTCCACGACCAATACTGTTTTCATGATAATTTTTCATGCAATTCATTCGTTGCTTGTCATTAAATGCAGTAAATCTTTTATTCCAGTTCAGAGGCAACAATGCCGATTGTCCGCAATGCGTCAATTATATTCTCAGCAGTAATTCCTTGACTTTCTATCCGCAAAACCTTTTCCCAATCTTCAAAATCCACATTCCATTTGTGAACGTTGGACTTATGAACAAACAGTGCTCCTATCCGCTCAATATCTTTCTCCGTTCTGACAGAGGTTCTGAATATTAAAATTGCATCACTCATCCTATTTCTAAAACATTGATTTTTCGTAATTGTATGAAAGTATTGGATACCGCACACAGCATGATCGAAAATAATACTTTTCTCATTTTTGTAGTTTAATTGTTGTTTTTGATTTCTTTGGTCTGACATGCAGAAAAACGGAGCAAAGATAAAAGGTGAATTTGTAGACATTTTGAATTTAAGAGATACTAATCATACCATAAGTTTTTTTATTGAATAAAAACTTGTTCCAATCGGCCATTCCGCAAAATTAGATAGACACTTTTATATCTCGTCTTTGACTTTAATCTTCAAACAGTAGAAAAGAAACAACACAAAACTAATCATAGTGATCAAACAATAAATAATTATCATGCTTGCCTTATCTTGAGTTCCATACTTCGAAGCAATAAAACTTCCGATAGTAACAGACAATATAAGTGTTGAGGTTTTAAATAATGCAATACCCAATAAAATAGATGCCAATTTCATGTTCCTGACGAGCATGTAGATGATAACAATGAATAATGGCAAAATAATACAAAGGTCTAAAATATAGATTGCATAAAAATCAGGAACCGTATGGCTTTGGGTATATGGAATGAGGTCTGTAATCCATTTGCTCATAAAAATCAAAATAATTACGGATAAAAAGCTTATGCCACAAATCCGAATCCGGTTGGGTAAATATAAAGTGTTTACACTGTTTCCTGTAAAACCACTTATGCCAAGAATCAAGCCTAATATTGATAAGGTGAAGATTAGCATGTAAATAAGATAGGCTGAGGTATATAATGCTGAAATAACATACGTCCCATAACCGTAGAAATAAAAGCTCAGCAACCCAATTATAGAAATCATTATTCTGAAATCTTTATGCTTGATATATAGCACGATCAATATGAGCATAAGGACGGACGATACAATGGAGACAATGTCCTGTGAAATAGTTCCCGCCATAAATGGGATTTTAAATATACCTGTAGAGATAACGCTGCCATACAGGTTCTCATCCAAAAAGCCCGATAGGGCACAATAAGCAGACAAGATTGAAACCAACAACGAAATTATCAATACGCTTGCTGAATTTTTATTGCTTAATGTTGCCACCGATGATGCTATTAATAGATTGTCTTTAGTTCTCATATTCGAATTACTGAAAAAATAAGCTTTTTCGATTTAAATCAAGTTCTCTCATTTGAAAAATGATAACTGTTTCTTCCAAAGAAACTAGTAGGGTGATTGATAAAACAATCCAAAGGAAATCTATGCTACCTGTAAAGAGATAGAGAAGAGGAATACTATATACCAGCAATCCTACAAACTTATTCCCAATAGTATGGACAACACCTAATTGTTGGAATTTACAATAGATTATCCCAATATTGATTCCTCGGATTAAGGTGATAAGAATTAAAGCTGATACAAAAGGGGTTATATCATACCAGTTCCACAAGCACAAGATAATTATGATTATCATATACATAATGAAATCAGAAATGGAATCCAGCTTTGCGCCTAATACACTTTGCAAATTCATCTTACGTGCAACATAGCCATCAAGCACATCACTTAGTCCGCATAAAGAATATATTATAATAAAAGCCACGCTGTTATGCTGGAAAAACAGCAGGCTTAGTGACAAGGGAATCCTGGTTAAAGTAATTATGTAGGGGAAATGTTTCATTAAAAGATTCACTCTATTTGACATGACACTTAACATGACCGTACATTTAAAGCTTTATATTCTTCCTGTTTCTTTTTAGGAAGCTTCTTCACGACCTCTTCAGCAGAATGTTCAATCAACTCGGCAATAAGTGCATCCGGCACATCTTTTTGAATATATACCGAATTCCACATCAAAGTGGCACCTGTATATACCCCTTTGGTAACACCTTGGTATTTTTCTCTTAATTCCACAGTTTTATCGGGATCACATTTCAAAACCACAAAATGTTCACCTTCCTTTGGATTCAAAAGATAAAAGGCAAAGACCTTATTCATAATTTTATATGATAATAAATCTTCTCCCAATGAAGTGCATTCCTCGGCACCTTTTACAGCAAGACAACAGTCTCGTAACTCTTCGATATTCATATATTATAGTATCATTGATTATCAGCATCAAGCCTATATTCATAAATTCTGGATTCATCATCCCACGGATATAAATCCATGCGACTAATAAAGTCGTTCGTTATCAATCCGGCACACCCGATTATTTCATCTTCGTTCATCAGTAAATACCATTGAGGTTGTATTCCGGATTCTCTCTGATGGATATAATTCTCATGTCATATTATTTATTAATGTTGCAAATTTAATTATTTCCTTTCATCCTTTTTCTTTGTATCTTAAAAAGAAACAGCTACCACACTTCCTACCGTAAGTACTTGCAGAAGCCTTGTCTTTAGAGGAATGGGAGATTTCATCAAGTTGTAATCGAAAAAAAACTTTATTCCTAAGTTTTGCTTTGCCCGAAAGGTAAGCGAGCTGCCTGTTCCCATACTAATACTCCCTTTCTTGCCGATAGTGATAGTAGTAAATCTACATTCGGGGAGATAGGTGTAGCCTGCCAGCAATTTACTACCAACCATCCATCGGGAAGAGAAAGGATAGGAAAAATAAGCACCCGCATAGCCGGAAATCATATCCAACGATTCATTTTGCGCTTCATTATTGAGAATAACAGGCATATTGGCTATGGTGAGCCGTCCACCTATTCCGATATACGGATTGAAGAAATAAGCGCCCTCAATTCCCGCATTACTACCTGTTGAAAGAGCGATCCCGGAATTATCTATCAACTGATGACGTCCCGGCAGAGTATTAAATCCCAGATAGATGCCCAGGAAAGAGGGTTTGCTGAACCTGTCGAAAGTCGTCTCAGTGGAAAAACGACGGATGCCTTTCTCTTTAAATATCAAGTCGGCAAGGTAATAGCCCAATTCAGTAGAAAGTATTCCTATGCCAGCACCTACCATCACATCACTAAGCCAATGTTTGTTGTTCATCATCCGGCTCAATCCGGTGGCAGTTGCCACTGAATAAGCCCCGATACTGTACCATGGACTTCGTCCGCCATATTCTTTGCTTAACATGGTGGCGGTCATAAAGGCGGTAGCCGTATGCCCGGACGGAAAGGAATGGTTATTAGAGCCATCGGGACGCATCACTTTGGAAGTTGTCTTCAACGAATTGACTGCCGCAGCCATGAGAACCACCGAAAAAGCGTCCGAGGCAAGCATTCTTCCCCACGAGCTACGCCCTTCTACACCTCCCGCTTTCATTCCGAGCATAACGGCAGCTGGAAGGTATTGCAGATAATCATCGTACCGCTTTCTGAATACAGGCAAGTATTCATTCCGCAGGCTACGAAAATGCTTATCTTTATTCTTAACCAGCAACCCTCCGGCAATAAGCGGCACACCGATATAAGTCATCTGGTAAATTCTTGATCCTGTTGCTTTATCCACTGTCTGCCGAAAAGAATTTGACTTTGTTAATGATACGCCAGAGTGTATAAGTTGTATAGGCGGAATACTATCTGATGCTTGCAGCATGTCGGATATACCGCATAAAAGAAGCAGGATAAACAACCTCATGCCCTCAACATTTGTACGATAAAACGATGCAGTCCTTCCTTGTATTCATACCTTATGGTCCATCCATGAGAATCGCAAATCGCTTTCACGATAGCCAACCCCAAACCGTTACCTTTTACCTTTTCGGAAGTGCGGTTGAAGCGACGGAACAACAGTTCTGTATTTAATTCGCCTTCCGATGAAGTGTTGGAAACAGTAAGGCAATCTGAACGAAGGGAAACGAATATTTCCCCATCCGGTATGTTATGACGCACGGCATTCACAACCAGATTATTAATCAGACTCTCAACCAATGTCCGGTTCGCACGAGTAAAAACAGGTGTTTCCGGAATCTGCTTATGTACCGTTATCCCGCCGGTCAGTTTATCCAGTAGAGGCAGTATCTCGTTTAGTATCTGCGCGAGGTCTATTACTTTGGTTTGCAGATATTGTCGGTTCTCTATCTTGACAAGCAGCAGCAGGCTCTTATTCAGGCGGGAAAGTCGCCGAGACGAATCATATATATTCTGCACAATGTGCGCCTGCTCCTCGGTTAATTCTCCCAGTTGCATCAATGAATCCAGTTGGCTCTGAATCACTGCCAGCGGAGTTTGCAATTCATGCGAGGCATTCTCGGTGAACTCTTTTTGCATTTGGTAAGTGTGAAGACTGTTTTTCATCAGTTGGGTAAGCGTCACGTTCAGACGGGTAAATTCTTTCACGTCATTGGGTGTGAATTCGGGTATCTCACCCCCTTCCAGTGAAAACCGTTCCAAGCGGGCCAGTGTGTCTTCAAACGGAATCCATAGGCGTTTCGTTATGAAACGGACCATCAGTATCAGCGAGACAGCCAGCACGCAAAAGATAAATATAAACTGCATCATAATACCAAACATCACGTGATGTTCCGCCAGACTATGGTTCATGTAATAGTGCTTCGTCAGAAAGTAAAAGACGGGAAGGAAGAGCACCAACAGGGCAACCACACAATACGTAAATTGCGTAAGACTTTTACGCATCAGGCATTTCATTCGTTCCATTTGTAACCTATTCCATAAAGATTTTTAATACAATTCTTACAACCGGCATGAGCAAGTTTTGCTTTCAGATTTTTGATATGCGCATAAATAAAATCCTGATTGTCGAGCATATCCGCCATATCACCACTCAGGTGTTCGGCAAGGGCGCTTTTGGTAATCACCTGGTTACGATTGCTGATAAAGAAGAGCAGTAGCTCGTATTCGGATTTGGTAAGCACGATGGATTGTCCGTTCACTTTCACTTCCTTACTTAAAAGATTGATGGTAATGGATTGACTGGTTAGCAGATTATTGCCTGAAAAATGTCGTCCACGGATAACAGAATACACCCTGACACTGAGTTCTGACAGGTGGAAAGGCTTGGGCAGATAATCGTCCGCCCCGATTTTGATACCATTAATCTTATCGTCCAGCGAATCTTTGGCAGAGACGATGACAACACCCGTCGGATTCGTTTTCTGTTTGATAACTTGCAGGATATCCAGTCCGTTACCACCCGGTAGCATCAGATCAAGCAGGATGCAATCATAGTCATAGAGTGTCACTTTCTCTATGGCATCATCAAATGTATATGCCTGTTCGCACCGGTAATCCTCTTTAGAGAGGTAGTTGGCAATATTTTGAGACAAGGTGCGTTCGTCTTCGATAATTAATAGTTTCATAAAGATGTAATTAGTCAATTGAATGAAATTTATTTCGTATCCAGCCCGGTAACAGGCTGATTCCGGCAAATAGATAGAGATAAAAGGTTATTATCCGCCAGCAACAAGTGATGAGAAAGACGACTCCTGCCGTGCCCACCAAGTCGTTGTAACAGGTGGAGAACAGATATTCGCTCACTCCACTTCCCCCTGGTGTGGGGCTGATTGTCATCACAATCCACAAGATAAACTGCCTGGCAAAAACGAGTGGCTGTTCACCCAAAGGGATAAACGGCAGGAACAACGCGCAAACCACCAGAAAACGCGACGACCAGGCAGCCAATGTAGCAATCCCGGCTTTCATCCAAAAAAGGAGTGACCAGTCTGCCATTTGTTTCGAACTGAGCTGCAAATTATTGATAAACTCTTCCGCTTTACTTGTCCAACGGTTCAATAATGGCATGCGGAACAACCGGTAAATAATTCCACCTATTACTTGGGGACGCTTGAAAAGAGCCGCATAAAGTACAATAGTCCAGGCTATGATCAACAGATAAATAATTGCAAATGTAATATGCAATCCCGTAATTCCTACGGATGTACCGAATAATTTTTCTTCGGGGAAGATTAAAAAAAGCAAAGGACAAACAACTACCAGACAAAGCTCATCCAGAAACAAAGTAGACATCATTACTGGGGTTCCTTTACCTGCCGGAACACCTTCCGCTTTCAAAAACAAAACGATCAACCCCGAACCGCCTACGGCCGAAGGGGTAATTGCGGAAGTAAATTCACACAATAAGTTCGTGTAAAAAGCCTTTCGCCAGGATAGTTTGTCCTGTCCACACATCAACCGGAACCGCCACATCATACTCAAATCTCTCATCACTATAAAGTGAAAAGCCAGTATAATACATGCTCCTTCCACCCATGTAAACCGGAATTGCCCCCATGCTTCCGAATAAAACTCCTGATAGAATAATATACCCGTCACGGCAATGCCTATCAGCAAAGGAATCATGAGCCGAAAGAAGCGGAGCGATCCCCGTTGTTTCTTAGTCATCATATCGACTGCCGTATTTTCTATTTCCATTGGTGATAGCGATGTATGATGTGCGTATATCTGTCGAGTACTTCATCCATGATGTCGCTCCATGAGCGGGAGATGGATTGTGAAGCGGCAAGTCCCACCTGCCGGATTTGCTCCGGGTGATCCGTCAGATTACGGATAAGTAAGGCAAAATCATGCGTATTATCAGCCGAAAGGAACCCATTCTCTCCATGCCGGATAATCTCCGCAGAGGTGGAGCCTTGCAACAGAACGGAAGGTGTTTGCATCGCGGCCGCTTCACGTATCACAAGCGGAGCATTGTCATAGAAAGAGGGAAACAGGAAAAGATCCGCTGCCGCATAATAACTTTTCAAGCGGTTACGGTCTGTAATGGAACCGACAAATACAATACGGGAAGCGAGTCCGAGCTTCTCTACCAGTTGTTTTATTTCCTTTTCAGCATATCCCGTGCCGATAAAAAACATGCGGAACGGTATATCCCTTAGTGTGGATAGCGCATTGAGTAGAAACGCAATATTCTTCTCCCAGATATGCTGCCCGACAAAGAGGAAAGTAAATTCATTGGCACGTAGTCCTAACCGGCGTCTGGCAAGCAGGCGAAATTGCTCCGGAGATTCTTCCATACGGAAATCACTTCCATTATCTACCACCTCAACCGGCCCCTTATAACCGTATTCACGCAGTGTTTCCTCCACGGCAGGCTGAGGTATCCAGACTTCATCGGCCATCTCGTAAAATCGGACAATACGCCGGATCATGTAATCTACCATGGATTGGTTGGGAATAATCCGTTCGAAATCATCCCGAAACTTGGAATGGAAAGTGGCAACGAGTGGAATGTTTTGCCTTTGGGCGATCCGCTTGGCAAGTATACCGGAAGAAAACGGGCAATGCGCATGAAGCAGTCCGAAAGGAGTTTGAGCCATTCGGCGGTTAAAAGGCCAGTCCACTTGCGGAATCCCGATACGATAAGGCTTCCTCATCGGAATGGGTAAAGAAGAATAGCGGTAAACTGGATAGAGTTGACTATCCTGACAATGTGGTGATTTAGTAGTAACAACGCATACATTTCCAGTTTTCCGGTGGAGCCAGTGGGCATAGTTCATCACAGCGACCGAAACTCCATCCATAATAGGTGGAAAACAATCATTAAAAATACCGATCAGAGACGGGGCATTTGTTTCTTGTCGTAGATTATCAAGTTTGTTCATATATCAATTATTAGTGTTCTATAAACGATCAGAATGAGAATCGAAGTGCTACCCGGAAACCACTTTTTTGAATACTCGGATCATTCAGGTAGGTCAGCCTTCGATAATAATCGATGCGTAGTATCTTGAAGATATTATCCAGTCCGATACTGGCTTCCATATAGGGCGTTTTACCAAGCGGTCTTGTCCCTTCGGGAAGCATAAACAGTCCTGGAGTAAGCGCCGGATTATTCTTATCAGTCAATCCACCATAGATCATATTAAAGGAAACGACTTCCCTGAGCCGTAGCCAGTTAATGATAGGAATACGATTCAATATCCATCCTTTCAAGTAATAAGTGGCATTAAACGACACGTATTGGTCTGCCACAAACTCCAACGCGTTCATCAAATGAAATGATTCCGGCTGGATGGTGATGGACTGGTTGGCATTCGGTAATATTAATAATGGGAAAGGAACTTTACTCCATACTTTTCCAGCCTTCGCCTGTACATCCAGTCTGCCGAACGAAGATAGCCAGATATGCTTTTCAGCACTCACCTCGGTATGGTGGTAATTATAGTCTCCACCCAGGACTCCCTTTATTCCTATTTGGTGGGATAGTTTGAATACCGGGGCGTCTTTGGAGAGATTGAAGGACGAACCTTTTCCCGCACGACCGTTGTATAGGCGTTCTCCCGGAGCGAAACGGAGTTGCGTCCCTATTTCAGTAGTCGTAAAATCTTTTAAAAGATGCAGATTACCAGCCGCATTCCGCTCCATATACCGGAGCGTTCCGGCAGCTTCACTATTCTGGTGAAGCATCCACGATTTCCAGGTAAGCCCATTCAGCCATTCTTTTTCATATTGCAGTACGCTTTTGCGGATATACTGCATTTTGGTTATCGGTTCACCTACCTTCCAAGCAAGAAACAGGTTATCTTTACTCGTAAAAAGAAAGTCCTGTCCGGGAGTATAGAGATCGTACTCATGCATAAACGACAAATTATTGAGCGGGCTTTCTCCTTCAAAATAGAGTTTCTTATTAAAGCTATGAGTCAGTTTGAGGTTGTATTTTGGTTTCCGGTCTTTGAAACCGTATGCCAGATAACCACTGGCGAACCAATACGGGTTGAAATTAGCGGTTGTCATTCCTCCCGCACGCAGGCGCAGTCCTTCTATACGGTTTGCACTAATGGTGTTATACATGGGGCCGAAATCGAACTTTGTCTTTTTCTTATCACCATCCGTCGGAATGTATCCGGTAATCAGTATCTCCACGGTCTTTTTAATGGCATGAAAGACGGGTATCTTTCGCAGCTTTGCCAACAAATCTCCCACTGCGTCCTCTTTTTCTTTCAAAGGTATGGGACGATTGTGCTGCCAGAATGTATCCGGTTGCTCAACAGCCTCCGGACTGACATGGACGGTTCCCAACAATCCGAAAACGGAATCGGCTTTCTGTACCTGGAAATCGTATTTGTCGTAATTCCGCAGATGGTGGGCATGTAGTTTCTGTACGCCTTTCACTATGTAGAAATTAATAAAGGTATTCTCCTTGCTGACTATCCAGGTGCTATCAGGCATTTGCTTGAATTCTTGTTCTATACGCAGTTGGTCCACCCAATTCAGATTGATATCGGTAGGAGTATTCAGCAGTACCTTTTTTATGGAATAACGGCCATCTTGTGTGATGTAGAGATGTCCGGTAAAACCATAGCTCTGACGGTTCACGGGCACAAAAGCCAAGTCGATGCAGGGATCGCCGGCCACATCGAGCGTGTCCATTATATAATACTGGTAGTAGTTCACAGCTTGTGTAGAAGATAGCGGACTGACGAAACGATTTAGCAAAATAGGGATGTTATTATCGAATATATTGACCGTTTTGAATATTTCTTCCAGATTGGAAGTAATCCCTACACCGTCATCCACCCCGTAGTCAATACCTTGCATACGTTTGGCCTTTACGAGCGTCTTTGCCACTTTGGGACTTTTCCGGTAATATACATCCGACAGCTTCTCACGAACGGAGACGGTCAGGATCGGTTTCCCGTTGAACGCCGAGGTATCCACATAATTCTGGATAAATTTGAACTTGCGGAGCAGTTTGTTCTTATCCAGATTGGGTTTGAAGTCATCCAGCGATAAGACCAACTTCTCATAAACCTCGGCTTGATATTTGTCTTTAGACTCAATACGATTTTCATCCTTATGTTCGATTACCTTTCTGATAAGTTCCACTGCCGGATTGTCTTTACGACGGTATTTTTCCCTCTTTGGTTTCACCACGACTTCGGATAGTTGGAACACGGCAGGTTGGAGCAGCAATTCCAGTCCTTCATTCTTTTGTCCTGCTTTTAAAGAGATTGTTTTTGGATTATATTCCAGAGAAGATGCGGAGAGTTTCAAATGTTTTCCTTTATGTTGTAGAGTGAATCTTCCGTTTTCATCGGTTAGCATTCCTATTGTAGTACCTTCAAAATACACGGAAACAAAAGGCAAAGGTTCACCGGAAATGGAATCTTTTACCATACCCGACACCGAGGTTACGTTTTGAGCATGTACCGTAGAAAAAGCAGACGCGGCTGTATGAAACAGGGACAGAAGCATAAAATATCTGATTGTTATCTTCATATCTTCTTTACTGATGTTTCTGATTCAATTAATTCGCAAACCTGTTGATATTCACCGATAAGCTCCTTCATCATCTCTTTGACTGTAACGATACGCTCGACTCTGAAAGCATTTGAACCGGCAAAAGCAAATCCTTTTTCAAAGTTTCCTTTATAAGCATGATACAAAGCGAGTGCAATGCAATAAGGGCTCGTTTTACTGTCGCAAGTCCTGATGCAATGAAACGGACAGCATCCGGGATGTTCCGTACCGTCCTCCACTCTCTGTAAAAAAGGAGTGCGAATAGCCCGCCCAGGCATTCCTACCGGACTTTTAATAATCTTAATATCTTGTTGCCGGGAACTGACATACAATCTTTTAAAAGCATCGGTTGCATCACATTCGGTGGTTGCAACAAAGCGGGTTCCCATCTGAATGCCGGAAGCTCCCAGTTCCAACATGCGGTACATGTCTTTTCCCGTATAGATACCTCCGGCTGCTATGACGGGAATGTTTTTGTGATACATTTCCTCAAAAGCAGAAATTTCAGCTATCACCAAAGGCAATTGGGCTTCCAGTGAAAAAGTCGCATCTTCCAACTGAGACTCTTTATATCCCAGATGGCCACCTGCTTTCGGGCCTTCAAGCACTATCGCATCAGGAAGATACTGATAGGTAGTTATCCATTTCTGACAAATCAATTTCGCGGCCCGGGCAGAAGATACGATAGGAACTAATTTAGTGGAACAATCCTCCGTAAGAAAAGAGGGTAAGTCTAACGGGAGTCCGGCTCCACAGAATATAATATCCACTTTTTCTGCTATACTGGTTTTTACCAGTTCTACGAAGTTGGTAAGTGCCACCATGATATTCACGCCGATGATACCGTCCGACTTTTCCCGTGCCTTGTGTATCTCTTCTGTCAGGCCACGGTTTCCGGCTTCCACAAAACTATCGGAAGCCTTGGCATATAAAAGACTAAGTCCGGTAGCGGAAATAACTCCGATGCCACCTTCGTTGGCTACTGCCGCAGCCAAGCCCGATAAAGAGACACCGACTCCCATTCCTCCCTGAATAATAGGAAGGCGGGGCATTAAATTACCTATTTGCAATGTTCTCATTGAGTGTTTTTTTATTCTTTTTGTCCTTTATGTAGAAATCTGGGGGCGAAAGTAGAGAGGGATTTTGTAGACAATTTGAATTTTACAAAGGGGAGAGAGCATGCAGAATTCTTTTATTATATGATAACATACATTTGAAGAAAATGACTACTTATTAATATGGATAGATTTCAACTTGAAATAGCATTCTGGAACATTATTATCTTCTAATTAATCCAGTCGGCACAGCCAGCCCCGAATCTTGTCGTATTTCAGTTCTCTTTTTCCCCATATAACGATTTCCTCATTTTTATCACCCTGTCAATGACTTCACCTTGCGTGGTTCAGGGTGCGAAGCTACGGCCGGGGCCCCTAAAAATCTGCAAGCCCGCTTCGCGCCCTGAGGGTTTTGGCGAAATTTTTTCAATCCGTCCAGCGGGGCGGTTGAAAATTTTTCACCAAAAGCCTTGCATATTTTCTCCCCGTCCGTATCTGCCCCCTGAAACGAGCAAGGTGAAGCCACCGACAAGGCATAAAAAAAAAGTCAATGTTATGAAAAAGAGAACTGAAATACAGCAAGATTTGAAACGAGGCTTCGGCTCCGCTCCAACCGGCATTAAAAAATGGGTGAAGTGGTTGGCGATCGGCTTCGTGGTGTACGTCGCGGTGCGGTTTGTGTGTGCCTTTGTCGGTGGTGTGGTGGCTGGTTTGGGCGGTTTGTTGCCCATGTTGGGAGTTTTGGCGGTGGTGGTCTTCCTCATCCGTGCCGTGTGGCGCATCCTTTCCGCTTTCGTTTCCCTTTGCATGCTTGCTCTTTTGCTCATTCTTTTTTGCGTGATACTCTGACTGATTATTAATCCCTTTAAAATTCAATCATTATGACTAAAGTACATTTATTAGGAGCTAACAGAAGCTATGACAGAGACATTCAGACCGTTTCAGTCAACCAGATTGTTGTGTTGGAAGGCTACGCAGGTGGCAGTTATGTAGTCTATGACGTCACTTGTAACCAACGTGGATTTACCTATCATCTTGTACATACAAGAACCTACGACTTCAACACATCCGACCTTATCCGCCCGTTATCTGAAAAGTTCGGAATAGGTATCTATTACGATAGTGAGAACCCGACGTTTTTAGATCCGTTGGAAACGGCTGCTTTACTCACTAAGGCGAAAGAGAAGAAAGCCGAAGACGAACGGAAAGCGAAAGAAGAACGGGATGAACACGAACGTATCTCGAAAATCGGTGCGGCACGGTTGCTCCCCCTTATTCCATCGGATGCAAAAGCCGTTATTATCGGAGAATTACGGGTAAGTGAATGCGACAGTTATACCGATTACTATGATTATCGGACAGAACGAACCGTCATTTTAGGTTTCTCCAAACATACACGCAACCTCTTTGCAGAGATGCGCAAATGTGCCGCCAATTTTGAGGGAACGTCCCATTTAGCGGAATATAACGCAGACTTCGAACACCGTGAGAATTACAGCATGGGGGACGGCATGTATTTAGGCAGGAACAAGTACAGTGGTTGGACGATTAATAAAGAGCCGATTTACAGCCTTGAAAAGTTCCTTGAACGGTTTGCATACACCGCAGGGGATGAAGCAAATATTTGTTTGAAAACACCGCAAAACCAAACAGACACGGCAGAACAGCCGACAGCATCGGCAGACCTTTCAACCCTCAATCTTGAAATTGTGGAATACAGCGAAAAGGCGATAGCCGTATTCGGTGACACCAAGCCGATAAAAGGCATTCTGAAAGACTTGAATGGTCTGTTCCGTGCGAACCTCACCTATAACGGGGAAAGGCGTACAGGGTGGATATATAGCAAGAAGCAGGAAGCGAAAGTAAGGGAAGCACTTGCAACGTGCATTCGTGTATGACAGTATTAACGGCAGGGCGGAGCAATCCGCCCGCCTATCAAAGAACCCATAAAAAAGTAATGACACATGAGAACGGAAACAAGAACATATACCCTCTATCAGATAACCGAGTTATCCGAAGAAGCCAAAGAAAAGGCGCATAACGAATGGTTATGCAACCGATACTTTTACGGTTGGACGGACGAGAACCGCCAAACCCTTGACACTTTTTGTGAACGCTTCGGCATTGTGTGCCGTAATTGGAGATACGATGCATGTAATTATAGCTATGATTACCGGAGCAGGCAGGAAGACTGCATAGACAGCCTAAGCGGTTGGCGGTTGGCAATCTATTTGATGAATAACCATTGGAATGACCTACACACCCAAAAATATTTTTGGCACGGGATGAAAGGACGAAAAAGCAGGATATTTATAGATACTTGTTGCCCCCTTACGGGCTATTACATAGATGACTGTATTCTCGATCCGATTTATAAGTTCTTGAAATCCCCGACAGAGAATGTCACGTTTGATGACCTTATGAACGATTGTCTCGACAGCTTTTTCCGTGCTTGTCGGGATGATATGGAGAGTACCCAAACTTTGGAATACTTCACGGAAGAAAGCAACGCCAATAATTGGGAATACCTTTCAGACGGAAATTTATTCAATTAATTATCAATATTTTAAAACTTATCATTATGAAGACGAACAAAAAAGTACAGAAGAACAACGTACAGAAATCAGAGAAAGAGACAGCAGTAAAAGTAACCGCTTTGGCAATCATTCCAAAGCCGATAATATTACTTTCACCGCAGAACGTGCCCACAGTTACCGAAGTGACGGAAACACCCGAAACGGCAAACGTTCCGACCATAACGGAAGAAGCACCGCAGCAAGCCACGTTCAAAACACCGCTTGCAACGGCCACAGCCGAAACTGACCTTGATATTATCACCGTGCATCCGAGCGCAGACAACCACCGCAAGACGTTCAATGACGCATCTTTGCAGGAACTTGCGGAAAGTATTCGGGAGGTTGGCGTTTTGCAGGCTATCGCAGTACGCCCACACACGGCAGGAGGTTACGAAATTATTTACGGAGAACGCCGTTATCGTGCCTCACTGCTTGCAGGAGCAAAGACGATAAAGGCAACTATCTATAATAATATAACAGATGATGAAGCAGAAGATATGTCACTGAGTGAAAATTTGCAGCGTGAGGAAGTACGCCCCACCGAAGAAGCGAAAGCCTTCAAACGCTTGCTTGAAAAGGGCAGGTATGATATGTATTCACTTGTCAGCCGTTTCGGACGAAGCGAGAAATATATCTATACCCGTCTGAAACTGAACGAACTGTATCAGCCTATCGGTGAACTGTTGGACAATGAAACAATCACTATCAGCGTAGCCGAAGAGATAAGCACCTATGAACCCAATATCCAAAAGGACGTTTACGAGAAACATCTCAAAGAGGACAGCAGGGACAATTGGGCAGGTTATACGCTGAAACTGTTCAAGAAGTATTTTGAAGAATACTATACCACCGACCTTGAACAATACAAGTTCGACAAGACGGAATGTAAGGCGTGTGTACACAACGCAGCCAATTACAACCTTTTTGCCGAGCATAACGGGTGCGGACATTGTACCAACCGCAAGTGTTTGGATACCAAAAATGCCGCATTTGTAGCAAAGGAAACGGAGAAACTGTTGAAATCCGACCCGAAGTTAGTGATAGCCCGACCCTATTACGGTGGCATGAACGAAACAGCACTTCAGAAGCTCGACAAGAAAGGGCACGAGATAAAAGAATTGAATTATACCGTTTCGGCACAAAGTTTTCCGAAAGCCCCCGAAGCACCGAGACAAGAACAGTTTTCCAAACCGAAGGAGTACGAACAAGCCGTACAGACCTTTGAACAGAAAAACGAGGAATACGCCCGAAAGGTGGAAGAATTGAACCGAAAGAAGGAGGAAGGCAGGATAAAGACCTATGTAAAGGTGGGACAGACAGAACCCGAACTTTGCTATGTAGAAATAAACAAGAAGGAAACCGCCCCCGTCACCGTCGAGACATTGCAGGAAAGGGACAAACGTTTCAAACAACTTTCCGTTGAAAAGATTGTAGCCGATACAAAGAAAGTAGTCCGTGAAAACGACTACCCCGAAAGCCCTTTTACACAGTACGAGGACGGGATGATGTATTTCATCATGCTGACCAAGCTGCAAAGAAAGCATTATCCGCTTTGCGGTATCAAAGACCAGCCTATCCGATTGGATGAAAAACAGCGGATGAAAATTGTAGCCAAGCTGACCGATGCACAAAAAACAGTTATCAAACGGGACTTCATCAACTATTTTCTTTGCGAGGACGCTTACGGGGATAACAGCGCATCCAAACTATTACGGGACTTCGCAAACATGCACTTCCCCGACCAGTACGGACTCGCCAAAGCCACCCACGAGGAAGAATATCAGAAACGGCATGAACGTTTGGACGAAAGGATAAAGGAGATGAAGAAAGCGGAAAAGGCGGCAGCCCAAAAAGACGAAAAGCAAAATGTTTCCCCTGCATTACCCAATGATGACAAGGCAGCTTGAATTTACATAATTGAAAGGTGAAGCATTTCACCTTTCAATTATTTCACCCGATTTAGAATTAACACTATAAGATTATAACATGATGAAGAAAGAAGAAATCATTGATACCATCAAACAATTTGCGTGTTCTTTGGCAGAAAAGGAGCTTGTAGATAAATACGGGAAATTACCCGAACAACTGATGACTAAAGGAGGAACATATCGTTCAAAATATCAAGATGAATTTGATAAGCTATACGATAGGTATGAATATAGGCTTATCTGTTTATCGGGAAAGAATGCAGATGAATTGTTCGTATGCGAATAACTATGTCATGTGCCGGAAACAATCATCCGGCACATATTTTCCCCGCCCCCGAAAGAGCAGAGGGCAGGGCCGGGCGACCCCACCTACACCGCCACCGTAATTATCATTCAAAAACATCAATCAATGAAATATATCAGAATTTCCCCGAATGTGGAGTATTCCACCGATATGGATTTTTTCCTTGAACATCAAATCCTCTGTATGGTAAGCAAAGAAGGCACGAAATTTTGTAGCCTGATAGAGAACCGTTTGTTCATGCGTTCCGACAACCGCCATATCAGTGAACGGATGAAACTGAACATCATGCGTGAAATCCATAAGGACATCTGCCGTCTTTGTTATGGCGGCGAACCCGTGGATTGACCTGCCACACCCCACACCTGCAAATCCCATCCGAAAAAAGTCGGGCAATCCCTATGCGGTTGCCCGGCTTTTTTCTATTTTTGCGCAGTTGAATTTTAAAAAGATAGTTATAAGACTAAAAAAGTTGAATGACAATATAGTATAATAGCTTTTAGCTGTTTATTCCTGAACACGAAACGACCAATTTTAAAGCAGGAGGGTAAACGGGCGAAGTCCTTGTCGTATATATATGGCACGGGCTTAACTCGTCTCCTGCGAGGCGCTTGGTCGTGCCTGTGTTCAGACTTGTTAAGTACCGTGCTTTTTTCGGTACATAGCAGGAAGTTACGGACAAGGTATCCACCAAAAAATCATAGCAAGATGTACAACAAGAGCGTTGCCATTACCGGCAGTACCATTGAAAAGACAACAAAATACGACCAATTCAGGGAAGATAAAATCCGTATGGAACTCTACCGGATCATTCTTTCATTTTACAATGAAGGTTATCGCACATTCACCTGCAATCTACATTCCTATATCGGATTATTAGGTGCGGACACGATAGTCATGCTGCGTGAAGCGGACAAATGCCCGGATATAACCCTTTCGACAATCATACCGGGAACAGCTTTTCCGGCAGATACCGACAAAGTGTATCGTGCCTTGTATGACGACCTGATGAAGCAGGCGGACAATAAAGAAATGCTTCCGGAAAAAGAGGTTTTCAGCAACACCCTTACCGGCAGTCATATCGTCTGTTATTATGAAGACTTTTCCGAAGAAATCGGGCAGGTGCGTGCATCCGGTATTCCCTATACCAATATCCGTAAAATGATATAGGTACCTATGTCTTTGCCGCAGGTCACAGCAGTTTCTCCAGCCGTTCAATCCGTTTTTCAGTTGACGGATGCGTACTCATGATATATTCGGTAAAAGTCGGACGTTCACCGTAAACGTCTTCCGTCCTTTTCAACCGGCGGAGGAAAGAAAGCAATCCTTCGCCGCAACCATATTTCACTGCATAGGCATCGCAACGGTACTCGGCATATTTATTGATATTCACGTCAGTTATCCGGCTGATGCCGTAAATAATCCGATGAAGCAGTTTATAAACGGCCCACCATAACTTCGCTATAAGTTCACCCACAAAACCCAAAGCCGGAACCAATGCAAACACCATGCTGCCAATTATCCCGAATATCAAAGCCGGAATAAGAAATATACCATAAAGACAGCGGTAACCGAACGACTCCATTGAGAATAAAAGCACTTGATAGACAAAGTCGTAATGAGAGATATGTCCTACTTCATGGCTAATGACACCCTTCAGTTCCTCATCCGAGGCGGCGGCGAGTACTCCGCCCGTCAATCCTATCGTGTTGAAACCGAATGCGGTGGCATTTACCCGTGCGTCATTGTTATGATAAAGTTTCAGTTTCCGGTTCATACCCATTTCTGAAAGTAACCGTTCCAGCCTCATGCGATCGGAACTGTTCAAAGGACGGTACCCTTCTTTTCTGCGTAGCATCCACACGTTAAGCGGAGAAATGGAATAAAGGATGAATAACAGCAAAAGATAGTACGGTAACGTATTTACTAAATACGGAATCACCCCCTCATCAAACAGACCCGGTATATATGACGGCCATATATGACGCAAGATTGAAAGTAGCAATGCGTAAAACACCGTAATAAAGACAAAATTCACTATTGTGACATAGACCAACAGCAACAACTTGCTGATGATACGGAATATTCTGAGTGTTGTTTTCATGTGCTTATAAATTTAAAACGGTTGGTAAATATAAAAAGTTAATTTGAATCACCGGGTGGGTAAATCAATCAAATTATTGCCATACAGTCAAATTTATGGAATGAAAAACGGCGGGATGCCCCACCGTTCTTACTTATAGGTATTGGTAACGGCTATTCTTCCGTCGTACCGCTTTCCGTGTCAAATGTTACTGTCATTTCCCTTTCCTGCCCGAAATTGTCCCGGACAAAGAATTTCAGTTCCGAGCGTTTGGCACTTGTCGAACGGTAAAAGAGAGTGAATACTTGCTTCACCGGATTTTCCGTATCCAGTTCCGGTACCTCTGCCAGCGGCCTCACTTCCCGGTTCACAAGTTTTATGCCTTCACTGTCGGACACTTCTCCCTTGCCTTCCATCTGAATGTAACCTATTTCATACTCCGCCTTTTCATAGTCCCCTTCACGGTCAAGATAAAAGCGTATCTCCACCGTTTCACCCGTCGCGATCTGCTTTTGCAGATACCATGACGAGAGGCTGAAATCATAATCCTGCCGGATGTCTATTTCATCGTTACAAGAACTGAAGGCCAGCGCCGCAAGCAGTGCGCCTATACATATATATAATACATTTTTCATTTTCTGTTTCTCCTTTCTCTTTTGGTTAGTTGATGATAAAGCGGACGCCCAAACCTACCTGCGTATGGAAGTTCCCCGCATCCGTTCCGAACAGCGCCCTTTCCTTGACTTGCAGCAGGAAGATGATCCGGTCTGTCAGATAGACATCGAAAGCCGCAGTCAGTCCTCCGCCATAAATAAAGCTGTCCCCGTTTGTCACTGCTGCCCCGTCAGGAAGCAGGGAGGTTCCCCAGTTGACCGTCTCGAAGCCGCCCAGAGCGGAAAGTCCGATACGGAAACAGACATTCCGGCCCTTATCCGACAATAGGGGAATAAAATAGCCGAGTTCCCCCGTGAACTGCGCTTTGGGTATTGCCTTATTTTCGTAGGTGTACTCTTTTATCTGATAATCCAGACCATACAGCCAGTAGGTACGGTTACGGTTGGTATGTGTAAAGGCCAGCGAGGTGAAGTAGTGGCGTTCGCCGCCACTCTTCCATGAAAGGAAATGATTCACCCCGCCCGATGTGAACTGTATGCCTGTCTGTCCCGGCAGGTCACGCTGTGCGTATGCTTCGCCCGCAAAGAGCGACAATACGGCAACTGTCAGTATGAATAGTATTCTTTGCATATACATTATATTATATATAGGTTATTATTTCAGATGCAGTTCACTGATTGGTTTTGCCGCCACAAGGTCTGTGTTCTCTATGCGGAACGACTGGTGACGGGCACCGCCCTTTTCGTAAACCTCCACCACGAGCAGTTTGTCATCCGGCAGGGTGAGCTTGGGCAGCACGAATATACCCCGCACCGTGGCTTTCCCATCCACCGTTATCAGGCGGTTGTATGTCCTTACAGGTTCTATGAAGTTCTCCTGCATGGCCGTGCGCTTGGCTACTTTCTTGTCTACCACTTTGAAACGGATATAGTCAATGTCGAACGATATATCCGAACTGTTGCGCAGGGAAGTATGCAGGTACAGCAGGTCATTGTTGATATAAAGCCCTTTGAGCAGTGTCTGTATGCCGTACTTCTTGCAACCGATATGCCTGATGTCCCTTTTGTTCTTCTTATACAGCGTGTACATGATACGGTTCACCACCAGCGGTGTCTCCCCGCCGAGTTCTTTCAGCTTCACGAACATGCGGTCGCCCGCAATCCCGCCTTCGGGATTGTCCCGGAGCCAGTCTTCCATCTCAATGGAAAGTTGCGCCGGTTCGTCCTTATAAACCACATTAAAAGAATAGAAACAACCGTCGGCAGTGATGACGGAGAAGTTCGTTTCCCCTTCAAAACCTTTCACCGCCGCCTTGATGCGTACTACATTTTCCGCTCCCGTGGCCTTGTCCGCTATGATGTCGAACGAACCCAAATCCACATATTTCACTTCGGAAGGGAAAAGGATATGTACGGTTTTCTGAAAAGTCACCTCAATCTTATGCGGTGCGATAATCTGGTTGGTGGGGAAAATCTTTGTTTCCACCGGTTCCTGCGCCTTTACCGACAATACGGTTAAAAGCATGACTAATGATAAAATAATTCTTGTCTTCATCTGATTACTGCTTTTTGGATATTAATAAAAGTTGATAATTCGCTTTCACGGACACTTTCACCTCACGCATCTTTGTGGCCAGATATTGTGATCCGCCGCTAAGTACGCCCCTTGTCACGTCCATGACGAGTTGTTGCGAGGCACTGCGTGCGAACGAGATGTTTGTTCCGAAACTGCCCCCGATATTGGCGGCGGCTTCTTTCATGGCGGTACGTTCTGCGGTATTCGGAACAAAAAGTCCGGCCTGCCCGTCCATATCGTAAGCCGTTAGTTCCACAGGCAGGATATTCCCGCCACTCTCTATGGAGTTTACTGTGACTGCCATCCGCTGCCCTTCGATACGCACCGTACCATATAGCGGAGTATTGGCAGGTACAAGCACACCGCCCACTTGCAGCGGTTCCAGCAACCGGAACTTCAGTCATGCTCCGGTGGTCACTGTCTGGTCTTCGGCCACGCAGGCACGTATCGTATTAGCTCCGGCAAGCTGTCCGCCGCCCACGGCAGTGGCAAAACCGTAATTGCGGGGTATCGTGTCGGGGGCCGGAGGTGCGGCCAGTGACGAAACCACATTTTCCGCGGCACGTCCGGCGGCTATGGCGGCAGGATTGCCGGATGAACCGCCCGCAGGCTGTATGTTCTTCACCTGTCCGCCCGTCTGTCCGGGGAAATAGCGTGCCGCCATCTCATACGACTTTTCCATCAGTTCCAGCGGGTCTTGTCCTTTCTGTTCACGTTCCAGCTTTTCGTTAAGCTCCTTCACCTGCCGCTCCAGTTCGTCCACCCTCGGACTCTCCTTCGGTTCCTGATAGAACGAGGTGATCTGCCTTGAAATCTGCCGCTGTTTTTCTCTGGACTCCCGGATAGCATCCGCTTTCGGTACATCTTCTTCCGGTTTCAGCCCGTCCGTTGTGTCCGGTGTCAGATAGCCGCCTGCCATGTCCTGCAAGGTTCTCACTTTTTCTTGCCTGCGTTTCTTCATCTCTTCCAGTTCGTAAGCCTTCTGTTTGTCGGCCATTGTCTCCGGTGCTATAGCGTCGGGTATCGTTGTATTGATGCCTGCCGTCCCTTCCACCGTTTCTGGCGTGTCCGGCTTGAAGATAAACCAGATGAACCCGGCGCAAAGCAGGGAGAGGAATGTCACTACGCCATAGAATTTCAGCTTGTCGGCAACCTTGCGGTTTAACTTCTTATCCTTTTCGGATGCAGGTTCCGCTTTCTGCGTTTCTTTATTCTTTTCTTCTTTCTTATCGGATTGTGTCATTGGATACATTGTTTTTTAGTGGTTGGATACTGTCCGTTTGGGGAAGTGCAATCCTTTGGAGATGCTGTACCTCAATCGGAAATTTGTCTGTCCCGCAGAAACCGCCCACGATGTAGGCAAGGTCGATGGCGGCGAAGAGTCCGAGCAGGTAAAGGATGATAATCCTTTGCTGCCGGTAGCTCAACCGCTGCCACCGTCTGCGGAGTTTTGCTATATGTCGGTCTTTCTCCGTTCTGAACGAGTGGAAGACCTTTTTTATACCGTTATCTTTCATACTGTCCGATGTCCCTGTTTTCGATGATGGTAAAACTCTCTATCAGAAAGCCCTGCGGATTGTTGTCGCTCCGGGTTACATTCCTCAGACGGCAGGTGGTGACAAGCGACCTTTCGGTAACGCTGCTCGAACGGATGATGTGCTGCCGGCTATAGGTCTTCATCTCGTAGGGATAACTGTCGAAGTTTCCCTGTATGCTGTCCACTGTCAGGGTCTGCGAGATGTTTCCCGCAATCATCCGGTTGAAGTAGCCTTTCTCCTGCAAGTTCCGGTAGTAACCGATGGCGCTTTCATCCGAAAGGTAAAGGGCACGTTGCACATTGCTTTCAATGGCGCTCTTGTCTGGTGACAAGGTGAAGAACAGTTCGTGAAAACGTCTGATATGTTCCCTCGCTTCCACGGGACGGTTCTGCTGCACGTCCTGCGAAAGTGCCAGTATTAGTGATTTTCCGCTGTCCAGTACATAAATTTTCTGCCGCTGCGCTTCCGCAAACTCGTATGCCTTTCAGGTGGCGAAAACTGTTACCAGTGCGCATACTCCCAGGAATACCATTCCGAACAGCCGTAGCTGACGGAACGATGTCTCGATGTTTTTTAATGATTTAAATTCCATGTCTTTTTTCTGTTAATTAATTGTCCGTTAAAACATTTTCTTGATGCGCCCGGCAACTGATCCTCCGACTGCGCCGCCAACTGCCGCCGCACCGTTTCCTGCCATCTTCCCGGCACCGTTGGCCTTCTGCCCGTAAGCTCCCGCACCGCCTGCCTGGATAATCCACGAGGACACCGTGGGAACACAGAAATAACCGATGATACCGATAATCATAAAGATGCAATACACACTGTTGGATGCGTCCGGTATGAACGTCGGGTCCTGCATCTGTTTGATGTCCTGCTGCAACATCAGAATCTGTATGCGTGAGAGGATAGCGCCGAACAGGTCGCCAACGGGCAGCCATAAGTAAATACAGATATAGCGTGACAGTCATGTGGTGAGCGTACTCTGGAATCCGTCATAGACGGCCAGCGCAAAGGAGATAGGCCCCAAAATCGACAGGACAATCAGGAAGAAAGTCCTCAGCGTGTCTATCAGCAGCGAGGCTGCCTGAAAGAAGAGTTCCAGCAGTTCCCGGAACCATTGCCTCACCTTTTCCCCCATGTCATACACCGCCTTCTGCCCGTACATGTTTATCATCGTATCCATGTCCCCCAGCGACCAGCCAAGCTCGTCTATCTTCTTGTCAAATTCCTCATCACTCACAAGGAAAGCCTTTGCCGGGTCACGCAGCATCGCTTCCCGTTCCAGTTCGTCTTTCTCTTCCTGATACTTCTTCATGTCGAAAGTCTGCTGTTCCACCAGTGAGGAAGTGGCACTGCATACGGGGGAAAGAATCCCGTTGATTGTCCCCAGCACCATAGTAGGAAAGAACATGATACAAAGGCCCAGCACAAATGGTCTGAAGAGTGGGAACACGTCTATCTCTTCCGCCCTTGAAAGGGACTGCCACACCCGGTAGGCCACGTAGAACAGGGCACCGATACCGGCCACTCCCTTCGCCACACTGGCCATATCCTCGCACAGCGGCATCATTTCATCGTAAAGCGAACGCAGCAACTCATGCAGGTTCGTCCAGTCTATTGATAGTAATACCATAGTCTATCTGTTTTTTAAGGATGAATGATTACCAGTAACGCTGGTCGTGTGTCCCGTACAGGGCAAGCACCCGCTGGGAATCCCCCTTTTTCTTGCTGCGCAGGTACGATATGCCGATGTTCTTTCGGGTATAGTACCATGTCAGGTTCTTGTATTCCAGCACTTCGCCGTATATCCGGTTGATGATGTCCAGCCGTTCCTTGTCGGTCATCGAGAGTCCGGTAGCCGTAGTCACTTCCTTCAAGTCCAGCAGCAGGTTACTGCTTTCTTCAAGTAGCCGGTTATACCCGAAAGCAATGGCCGAGAGTTCTTCCACGGTGAAGTTCGGGTCGCCCATCATCGTATTGAAATTGGTCACGTAAATATCGCTGATGTCACCTACCAGAAGGATAGTCTGTTGAACTTTCCGGGCACCTTTTACAAGGTCATGTACCGATTTCAACGCATCATAATAACGCTTTCCCTGCTCATAAATCTTTACCGTTTCCTTGAGTAGGTTAAGTACCCAACGCCTTATCATATTACTATGGTAGGTTTTCAGATACTCGCCCCC
>ERZ791802.533-NODE-533-length-38298-cov-6.669168_pt1 | contig 38298 bp, 37 predicted proteins | sample MGYA00510308_ERZ791802 | MGnify/ENA primary metagenome ERZ791802 (study PRJEB30046, sample SAMN00792028) | human gut metagenome | study: EMG produced TPA metagenomics assembly of the A metagenome-wide association study of gut microbiota in type 2...
GGCAGGGCTAGCTATCCTTGTTTTGCTTTGTGCTTCTCTACCGTACATGAGCATTCGCACCCGGATTATCATTTCCGTAACCTTCCAGCAGGTTGATCACGCCCCAGATGCCAAGACCGGCTCCGAGGGCAATGACGAGGGTCTGCAACACATCGACTGCGCTATTGAAGAAATCCATATTTTATGTGCCGGAATCGTTTCTTTATGGTTTTTACGATGGAAACCGCAAAGCCGGAATGAGCTGGCCGCTGTGTGCGGCTGTCGATTCCGGCTTCTCCTTTCAAATTTTCGGTTGTGCTTTCCTCCGACTTTGCGTTTCGCCTGTATCTCTTGCATTGTCGGCGTCCTCCTTTACGGAATGGGTGTCTGATCTATATATAAAAATCCGCCAAATCAGGCGGATTCTGAACCTGCGGCCGCGCCCGCGTCAAAAACCTCAAATTCCTCCTCCGGCTTCAGCTTGAGCTTTGTGGAGAGGAATTTCTCAATGTCAAAGGCGTTCTTGGGATTCGCGTCCGAAAGATACTTGTAGTTGGGGTGTTTTGTGATGTCGTATTTGTCGGATAGAAACGGCCTGACGCCGCGAAGCTGCAAGATACACTTGCCGCCGTTAAGAACGGCAAGCTCATCCTGACTCATCAGCTCCTTGCCGAGCTTCTGATAGTTCAGGCTGTGGGAAACCTCTCTGCCGCGGCTTTCGCCGGTGTTGAAGGTGTCAATGGTTTCCTTGCCCAGCGCGGCGGACAGCTCCTTTAATGTGGTCGGCTCCTTGCCGCCGAGGAACACGGAGCTGTCGCAGTTGCCGATGATGGTGTCGCAGTTGTCCTTGTAGAGTGCCTTGAGCTGGCTCTGTGCCTGCAAAACAAGGCAGGCGGAGATCTCGCGGCTGCGGATGGTGGCCATCAGCTTCTCCAGCTTGGGAATCTGCCCGATGTTGGCGCACTCGTCGATGAGGCAGCGCACATGGACGGGCAGCCTGCCGCCGTACACGTCGTCCGCCTTGTCGCACAGGAGGTTGAATAGCTGGGTATAGACCATGCTGGCAAGGAAGTTGAAGGTGCCGTCTGTGTCGGAAATGATGATGAACAGCGCCGTTTTCCGGTCGCCCAGCGTGTCCAGCTCCAGCTCGTCATACGCCGTGATCTCCCGAAGCTCCTGGATGTCGAAGGGGGCAAGGCGCGCGCCGCAGCTAATTAGAATACTTTTTGCTGTCTTGCCCGCCGCTAAGCGATATTTGGCATATTGGCGCACGGCGAAGTGATGCGGCTCCCGTTTTGCCAGTTCTTCAAACATCAGATCGACGGGATTTTTGAAGTCCTCGTCGTCCTCCCGCACCTCCATGGTGTTGATCATCTCGATGAGGGTGGCGAAGTTCTGCTCCTCAACCGGCGCTTCGTAGTAGATATACCCGATGAGCGCCGTGTAGAGCAGCGTTTCCGCCTTGCGCCAGAAGTCATCGCCGGATTTCCCGTCGCCCTGCGTGTTGGCAATGAGGGTCGTGACCAGCTTCAGAATGTCCTTTTCGCTGTGGAGATACGCGAAGGGGTTGTAGTGATGGGACTTCTTGAAGTTGATCGTGTTCAGTATCTTGATCTTATACTGGTTCCGCTGGAGTAATTTTCCGCATTCGACCACGATGCTGCCTTTTGGATCGGTGACAACGTAGGAACTGTGAAGCTGCATGAGGTTGGGCTTGATGAAAAACCGCGTCTTGCCGCTGCCGGAGCCGCCCACCACCAGTACGTTCTTGTTCCGCGCGGTTTTCGGGTCCTTGGGTCGGCTGTTCATGGTCAGCCGCTCCGTCTGGGTGAGAATGACGTTGTTGGCAAAGGTGGGGTCAGTGTAGGGCTTGATGTCCTCTGCGTTGCCCCATCTTGCGCTGCCATACTCGATATTCTTCCGAAACTTCCGCGCGTTCTTCCCCTTGACGTAGACGGCAAGCCGGATGAGCAGGGCGGCGGCAATGCCCACGCACAGGTCGATGGGGGTGAAAGCTGGGGAGCGCGGACTGGAACGCGGCGGCGAAGCCCTCCATGATGTGCAGCGCCTTTTGAGAGAAGTCCGCGCCGGGAGCCAGCCGCGCCGCCTGCCCCAGCTTGGTGGCAAAGAGCGCGATAAAAACATAGGGGATATTGGGAAGCAGGAGCTTCTTTACGTTGATCTGTTTCATAGCTCCAGCCCCTTGTCCTTGTTCCGGGCTTTGTCCGGCGTAAGGGACAGCACCTTCGCCTTGAGCGCGCGGATCTGCTCCAGCACCGAGGGCTTGTCTTTCGAGGCGCGTCTGACCTCTTTTGCGGTGTATTCCTTGAACGCCGCCGTCAGCGCATCTGCGTCCCGCCCCTTGAAAAAGACCAGGTATTTCGGCGGGGACACGCTGCGGTCCTTCTTCACGGCGAAATCCACGCCGTATTTCCGTGCCACGCGCTCAAAGGACTTGATATTGCTGTCGGTGATCTCGATGTTGGATACGCCCTGATTCTGCCCGATGAGCTGCTTCACCGTCTGCTTGCCGGTGGGCTTTTCCGGCGCGGCGCGGGCTTTTTGCAGCCGCTTTTCCTTTCGGCTTGCCAGATATTTCAGAATGGCGGCTTTCAGCAGCCGCCCGGTGAGCTTTGTCGCGCTGATGACCAGCGTGACCGCTCTGTTTTCCACTTCCTCCTGCAAGGGTCATCCCTCCTTTGTTCGTGATTGGATAAATGCCGGTGGAAGCCAGCGCTCATCTGCCGCGCAGCCCGTCGCCGTACATATCGTGGTTGACGAGGGCGGAATAGTAGCTTCCGATGGTGCTGGGCGCGTTGAACAGCGACGCCAGCAGGTATTTCTTGATGTTGCGGACGTAGGTGGTGTTCTGCTTCAGGCAGTCAAAGACGTACTCGATGTGGGAGGCGGTAATGCGCAGCAGCTTCTCCTTCACCATCTCAGACGGGTACTCGTCTCCGGCCACCACGATGGTCTGTCTGCGGGAGCAGAGGGTCTCCGCAATGAGGTCCACCACCTCGTCAAGCTGCTCCCTATCCTGCCGCGGATCCTGCACCAGAATGTCGTACTCGATATTTTCTCTGACGATCTCTCGCGCTTCCTCGTATCCCATCCCGTCATATCCCGCGCCCTGCAAGGGGGCTGGGGGATAGATTGGATCAGGATTTGATGTATCCGTAATAGATTCATCAGGAATTTCTTTTTCTTTATTTCTTCTATCTTTATTTAATTGCGCGGGCTTTTCCGTATATGGCTCGTCCGTATCCGGGGTATCCAGATACGGGTTTTCCGTATCTGGTGAAGCCGTATCCGGCGGAGGCGTATGCGGCGATTCATAGATGGTGTACTCGGTGTCGGTGATCCTGCCTTTACTGTCACGAATCTGGCGGCGGACAAGGTAGCCTCTGGCCTCCAGCTCTTTCAGCGCCGCGCCGATGGCGTCCACTCCCTCCTTGCAGATGGCGGCAAGCCCGCGGGTGGTGTAGTCCCACTCGTCTGTCAGGGAGAGCATCTTGGACAGCAGACCGATGGCTTTCAGCGTCAGACCGGTGTCCCGCAGGTGGTAATTGGACATGACCGTGTAATTGTGGTTCTTCTCCACGCGAAATACTACCACGGCGTTCACCTCCCCTCAGAGGGAAAAAGCAGCCCCGCAGACGGAGCGTTTGCCCCTGCTTCGCGGCGGATGAGGCGGCGGAGGGTATACTCCCGCTGTCCACGTCTTGCGGTGATTTTCAGGGCGTCCAGCCCGAAACGGGCGATGAGCAGTGCGTTGATGAGCAGGCGGAACGCTTCGTCCGGGATGATCTGCGGCTCCGCAAGGTCGCCCTGCGTGACCTCCGCCGTATGGCAGTAAAGGCTTTTCGCCGCCATAAGCAGCGTGTAGTCGTGGGGAGAGATGCCGCGCCTGCGGGCGTAGCGGAAGTCGATGCCGCCGCGGAAAAAGCAGTTGAAGGTCCTGTCCGCAAGCTCCTTGTTGGAGGTCAGCAGATACAGCGCGGCGAAGAACTCCGGCGTGTCGCGCTCCTTGCGGCAGCCCAGCAGCAGCCGCAGGGTCTCCATGCGCTTTCTGTGGGCGTCATCCTGCCACATGGTGCCGGGAAAGCGCTCCGCCAGCCGCATGATTCTTGCAGTCAGGCGCGGACGGTACGGAAACAGCTCCGCGACGGCCTCCGCATAGCCCACCGTACCGGCTTCCATGCGCTCAGCAAGGCAGGGGCAGAACAGGGCGGTGCAGCCCAGCTTTTTGACATATTCCGTACAGAGGACGCAGGAAACGTCCTCCGGCTTATACTTGAACGTGTTGATATACATGGCTTTGCTCCTCTCTGGATATGACAAAACCGGGCAAAGAAAGCTCTCTGCCCGGTCGGTGTCGTGGTTGTCTGCGGTCGTATTCGGTTATCTGGACTGGTCACGCTGGCGCTTGCGCAGCCATGCGTCCAGCAGCTTCAGGATGGTTTCCTCCATCTTCTGCGGCGTATAGGAGCGCGGGAAGTATTTGCGCAGCTTGTCCGCCGAGAGGACGACGTTATAGCCCTCCGGTTTTTTCTGCTCCATCATGATGTCCAGCATGGTGTCGTCGTTGAGCTTGCCGTCGCGGGAGAGCTTTTTCATACGCTGCGCCTGCGAAAGCGAGGGCGTAGCCTGTTCGCTGTCGATGGCGGTCAGGAGCATTTGCTGTTCCTCCGGCTTGAGGTAGGAGATTTCCACGGCGGGGGTCATGCCGATCTTCTTCTCGTCCACCATCTGCTGAAGCTCCGGGGTGAGTTCGGTCAGGCGGATGTAGCGGCGCACAGTGTCGCCACTGATACCGGCGTCCTTTGCCACTTCGTCATCTGCTCGGAAATTCGCCGCAACTTGCGGCGAATTATTTTCATCCGCCTTTTCCTCTGTTTTTGCCGGTCTGCCAGCCTTGCGGCGGATAGCCTCCAGCTTCATTTTGTACGCCTGCGCCCGTTCGGAGGGCAGGATATTCTCCCGCTGGATGTTGCTGTCCACCATGAGGATGGTGGCGGTGTCGTCGTCCATCTGCCGCACGATGCAGGGCATGGCGGAAAGCCCCGCCAGCTCGCTGCCGTGCCTGCGCCGGTGTCCGGCGATGATCTCATAGCCGCCGTCCTCACGGGGACGGACGATAGCCGGAACGAGAACGCCGTACTGCCGGATGCTCTCCGCCGTTTCCTGCATGGCCTCGTCGTCCCGCACCTTGAACGGATGGTTGGGGAAGTCATGCAGCTCCGACAGCGGGAGTAAGGTAATCTTATCCTCCTGCACGGGAGCAGAGGTTTTTGCCCTGCGCTTTGCTGTACTTTTCGGTTCTTCCATATTCGTGTTCCTCCTCGTTGAAAGCAACAGGAACGAAAAAAGGGAGAATGACCGCAGCTACCGCCATTCTCCCATGAAAACAACTATGCGATTGTGATTTCAGTCCCTTGACTGTCTGAAAGAGAGGTATCTGATCGAGAGCATCTCACCGCAAACCCGCATGAATACTGCATTTTTGCTGTTTGCGCTTCACCTTCCCGAACGACGTATGTTCAACGAATGGTATGCGCGAGACATCAGCAAGAAGCGGCGCATCAGCAACAAGATCAAGGGCAATGCCGGAGAACCCATGGGGCAACCTCCTTACGGGTACGTCAAAGACCCTGAGAACCCCAAACGCTGGATCGTGGACGAGGAAGCGGCGCAGGTCGTGCGGCGGATTTACCGCATGACGCTGGAAGGGGTCGGAACGGAGCAGATTGCCGCGAAGCTTGAAGAGGACGGCGTCCTGACCCCGCGCGCCTACTGGCACTCCAAGGGAATCAATCGCCCCGGCAAGGTCAAGGATCTGCCGCCCACCCATTGGAACAGCTCCAGCGTCATAAAGATGCTTTCCGTGCAGGAGTATTGCGGGGACATTCTCAACTTCAAGACCTATTCCAAGTCATACAAGAACAAGAAACGACTGGAGAATGACCGTGAGAACTGGGCGATTTTCAAGGATGTGCATGAGCCGATCATTGAGCGTGCCGTCTTTGAACAGGTGCAGCAAAAGCGCGGCAAGATGAGAAAGCGTCAAGCGAAGGACGGGGAAAGGAGCATGTTTTCCGGGCTTCTGGTCTGCGCCGACTGCGGGAGCAACCTTCATTTTCATTTCAATCAGGGAAACCCGGAGATCAAGTATTTCAACTGCTCCAACTACAAGGGCAATCGCGGCACCTGCGGCTCCACGCACTATGTCAGAGTGGACTTTCTGGAGCAGGTCGTTCTCGGCGAAATCCGTCGTCTGACGAAGTATGCCGGCCTTTACGAGGACGATTTTCTCAAGGAAGTGATCGGTCACTCCCGGCAGGCGGAGGAAACGGAGCGCAGGCTGAAGGAGAAGGAACTGAAATCACTCCTTGCCCGCGACGATGAACTGGACGGCCTGTTCGAGCGCATCTATGAGGACAATGTTTCCGGCAAGCTCAGCGACGACCGCTTTGCGAAGATGTCCCGCCGCTATGAGGAGGAACAGAAGGAGCTTTCGGAGAAAATAAAAAAGCTCCGTTCCGAGATCGAGAAGCAGAGCAGCCGCGCAACCTCAACGGATATGTTCGTGTCCATCGTCCGCAAATACACCCGCGCCAGAAAGCTCACGCCGCGGATGCTCAACGAACTGGTGGAGAAAATCGAGGTCTACAATGCCGAGAAGATCGACGGCGAATGGGTACAGCGGCTTCGCATTCACTACAACTGCGTGGGGGAAATGAACATTCCCAACGAACCGGCACTGCCCATCCCGGCCGTCACCGTCAACACCAGAAAAGGTGTGTTCGTGAGCTACACGACAGACGACAGACCCGCTGTTTGAGCAGAAAAAAGCGAGTGTCCTCACAGCTTTTCAAATGCTGTAAGAACACTCGCCATGGTGCGAGAGAGGGGACTCGAACCCCCACGGCGTAACCACACGCACCTCAAACGTGCTTGTCTACCATTCCAACACTCTCGCAAACTTGCCTGAGTATTATAACCTTGACAGCGGGATTTGTCAATAGTTTTTCGCAAAACCCTTGCAACTTTGCGCCCGCTCTGGTACACTATATTGCAAAAAGGAGGAATGGGCGTATGGTGCGCTTTTTTGCGGACGGTGAGGTGCTGCGGGGCGATACCGTCGTGCTGACCGGGGAGAATGCCCAGCACGCGAAGGTGCTGCGGCTGAAGGCCGGGGAGACGGTTCTGGTGTGCGACGGGCAGGGGACGGAGTGCCTTTGCGAAGTGACGGACGCCGGGGAAATGAGGCTGAACGTGCTTGAGCGGCGGGAATCCACGTCGGAGGCGGCGGTGCGGGTCAGCGTGTACATGGCCTTTCCCAAGGCGGACAAGCTGGAGCATGTGATCCAGAAGGCCACCGAGCTGGGGGCTTACGAGATCGTGGCGTTCCCTTCCGCCCGGTGCGTGTCCAGACCCGATGAAAAAAGTCTCAAAAAGAAGCTGGAACGCTGGCAGAAAATCGCGGCATCCGCGGCGGAGCAGTCCGGGCGGGGGAGGATTCCCCAGGTGCTGGTGCTGGACAGCTTTCACGCCGCGCTGACCCGGGCATCCGAAGCCGACAGGGCGCTGATGTTTTACGAAAATGAGCAGGCGGTCACACTGAAAATGGCGCTCACCGGCGCATATCAGACCGTCAGTCTGCTCACCGGCCCGGAGGGCGGGCTGGAAGAAAAGGAAGTCCGGCAGGCGAGGGAAGCCGGATTGCAGGTCTGCACGCTGGGAAGACGGATTTTGCGGTGCGAAACGGCGCCGTTGTGCGCCCTGTCCGCGGTCATGTACGACGCGGGAGAGTTCTGATGTTGATAAATGCCGGGGAACGGTCGAACCGTTCCCCGGCAAAATATTATTTGTGATTTTCCTCGTGGTGATCGGCATCCGTATGGTGGTCATGGGTGGGATCGGTACAGCCCGGGGTGGTGCAAAGGGTGTTATCGGTATTATGATCATGGGCAGGATCGGTGCAGCCGGGAATGGTGCAGGGCTCGGCTGCGGCGGTTTTGACCGACTTCAAAATGGCCACGTCGCCGCTCATGGCGCTCACGTCGATCTTGCAGTGTCCGTCGCCGCAGACGTAGCTCTTGTTTTTCCTTACGGTGGGAAAATCGGAGGAAAAGTCGCTGCTCATGGCGTCCAGACTGACGGTAAAGCCTGCGTCCTCGGGGAGAGTAAGGGCCAGATCGCCGGACATGGAGTCCATCTTCACCCGGTCGGGAACGTTTTCCAGCACGCCGGTAAAGCTGGCGGAGGCGGCATCAAAGTCCAGCTCGCTCAGGCTTCCGGTAAATGTGACGTCTCCGGAGGCAGTGTCCACGTCCAGACTGCTGATCGTGCAGTTTTCAAATTTGGCGGTGCCGCTGGCGGAGTCGATCTCCACCTCCCGGATGATCATGTCGCGGACGGTCAGATCGGCGGAAGCGGTGTCGAGTTCCAGAGAATTGCAGAGCCAATTACGTGGAACGGTGACGGTCAGGTCTTTGCTGCCGTCGCCAAAGTGAAGACCGAAGCCGGCGATGCTGCTGTCCTTGCTGTATTGGATAACCAGCTCGTCGCCGGACTGCTTCCAGACCATCTCATATTTGTCGGTGCCATTGCCGGATTCGAGAAAGGTGATTTCCTGCACGTCCCCCGGCTCGACGGTGACGGAACCGGAGATCCATTCGATTTTGATTTCCCGGATGGCAGCGGGGTCTGCGGAACCGACCGAACCGGTCTGGTTGACACCGTTCAGCTTGAGACACTCAGCATTAACCCAGCCGTCAACCGGGGAGGTGATGTGAATCCAGCTGCCCCCGCCTACCTCCTCGGAACGGTCAATGACCACATTGTCGCCCACATTCAGTGCGCCGACAGAAGCAGATTGGGTGTTGGGCATGGTGTAGACACTGGTTTGCGATACCACGGAGACAGAGCGTTCTGCGATGGGAGTATCGGACTGACCCGATGGAGACTCGGAGGCTGCGACATCGGTGCGGTGGTACACCGTATCGGTGCTGCCGTGGAACATCGTGAAGAGGTTGTTGCCCAGCCCGGCAATGAGGACTGCCAGCAGCACAAAAATCACGACGCTCCAGATGACGATGCGAATGATTGCGTTGGTCTTCATCTTATTTACCCTCCTTCAGGTCAAGAATGGCTTTCGCAAGCCCCTGCACGGCGGCGGTAATGGGGAAGATCACCCAGGTGATATACCAACAGCCGGTGAGGAAGCTGACAAGGAAATAGACCGCAAGGCCAATCGCCCAGATCAGACCGGTTACGCTTTTGGCAAGGGCAGACTGGGGGCTGCTCGGTGTGACGTCCGCTTCTTCGTACTCCTTCTTTGCGCCCAGAATAATGAGCGCCGTAGCGACGGCCACGAGGGTCAGCGTCCCGCACAGACCCGGAATTCCCATGTTCCACATACCGCTCAGAACGAACAGCGGGATGGGGCAGAGAATGTACAGTCCAATCGCGATGGCGCGGAGAAGCTTCTTTGCGGGGGTGTCATGCTCCTCCTGCTTGGCTGCCGGGGCGGGCAGGGGAGCTGCGCCGGGGGCTCTGCCCAGAATTTCATTGATATCGCCGATGCCCATGATGGCAAGACGGTAGGCGGCCTCCGGCGTTTTTCCGGCGGCGACCAGATCGTCGTAGCGGTCTAAGGTGTTTTGCAGAATTTCCTGCCGGGTATCGTCGCAATCCGCGGCTCCCGCGAATAGAAGCTGCACGTACTGAATCAGCTGCTCTCTCATAATTTCTCCTCCACTTCCAGAAGTTTGTCCATAATTTCTTTTGTTTCCTGCCATTCTCCCAGCAGACGGTGGCAGGCTTCCCGTCCTGCGGATGTGATGGTGTAGTAGCGCCGCCGTGCGCCCGCGCCGCTGTCGCCCCAGTACGAGGCGATGTAGCCCAGCTCCTCCAGCCGCTTGAACGCCGTGTAAAGGGTCGCTTCCTTCAGCTCAAAGCGGTTATTGGAGAGGGTAGAAATGACTTTGTTGATCTCGTAGCCGTAGCTGTCGCCGCGAAGCAGCCGCGCCAGAATGATGGCGTCGGTATGCCCCCGTATCAAATCACCGGCAATAGACACAGGCATCCCTCCTTACGCGAGCAGTATAACATAAAGTACCTCATCTGTCAAGGTACTTCATATTAAATAAATACAGGAATCTGAAAAGAAAACACATTGGGCGCAGAAAAGGCTCCGCGCCTGTGCGTGGAGCCTTAAAAGAGGTCTATTTATGATACTTGCTTCCCGCCTGAATGGCTTCCGCCCGGTAGAGCTGTTCCAGAACCATGATCCGCGCCAGATGGTGGGGAAAGGTCATCGCCCCCATGGAAAGACGGAAATCCGCCCTCTGCTTGACCCGGGGAGACATGCCGAAGGAGGAGCCAATCAAAAAGCAGGCGCTGGATTTGCCGGAATTTTTCACGTCCCGGAGCTTGTCCGCGAAGGCTTCGCTGGACAGCTCCTTCCCTTCGGGGGTGAGGACGCAGAACCACGAACCTTTGGGAATTTTGGAGAAGATCAGCTCGGCTTCCTTTTCCAGCCCTGCCTCAATCTCGCCGGGGGAGGGATTTTCGGGAAGCCTGGCTTCCGGCAGCTCGAGAAGGGTAAAGGCGCAGTACCCGCCCAGACGCTTTTTGTATTCCTCGGCGGCGGAAATGTAGAATGTTTCCTTGAGCTTGCCCATGGTGATCAGGGTGATGCTGAACATGGCAAATCTCCCTTCGTTTTTTTCTACAGTTTATCATTTCCGGACGGGAAATGCAACATAATTGCCGCCGATGGGCAGACAATAGCCATGGAGGTGAGGACATGGCGAAAAAAGAGAAAATCGTGACCGACCCCTTTGGCAGCTACACGGGGCTGGTCAGGCACCCGGAGGAAAAGCCGGTGCAGGACGCGGACGATCTGTAGGACGAAGGAAGCAACAGGAAATGGAGCATATCGGTACCGATACGCTCCATTTCTCGTGCGCCCCTTGGCTCTCCCTCTGGGAGAGCTGTCACCGAAGGTGACGGAGAGGGTATTGCAGCCTGGTATACCCTCTCCGTCCTCGCTTCGCTCGGCCACCTCTCCCATAAGGAGAGGCAAGGGGGGCTTGCGCGGTACACCAATCGGTACGATACGCTCCATTTCTCATGCCAACATAGGCACAGCCCCTTGGCTCCCCCTTTGGGGGAGCTGTCACCGCAGGTGACTGAGAGGGTATTGCAGCCTGGTATACCCTCTCCGTCCTTGCTTCGCTCGGCCACCTCTCCCAAAGGGAGAGGCAAGGGGGTGCTGATGGTTCTATTTGGTTCACGGCAAAGCCCCGATTTCTTTGCCGGTTTGCCAACTTATGAAATGGGAATGTAGTCAAAGGTGTGGACTCGTTTCCCGTCGGTGCCAATCTCAGAACCCTTGTCGTAGGCCAGAGAATCCAGCGCAGAGACATCCAGAATTCCGTCGAAGGTTTCGTATGTAACTTCGCAGATGCGTTCTGCTTCCCATCTTGCATAGTTCTCCTGAGTGGGAACAACCCGAACCGCACTGCCGTCTTTCATGCAGATTTGATAAAGGCCGGGGGAAAGCATCTCCAGCTGCTTCCAACCGTCCCAGTCGTGATCCGACTGATAGACCGCACGGATGGTTTTCTGACCGATTTCCGCTTCCAACAGGGTCAGGCCGCTGTCGCCGATCTCCATGTTGGGGGTGAGGGTGACAGAGTTTTTCGTGCTGTCCGCGCCGGTCAGCGTCCAGTGCAGATCCCAGCTGCCGGATACCAGCGGCTCCTCCATGATGCCGCCCTTTTCAGCCCCAACGCCAATGCCGTTAAAGTGAATGGAAAATTCCTTGCCCCAATAGCGTTCACCGCTATCCCGGAATCGGATTTTCATCTGATACTCCAGACTTCCGTCATCGGCCACCCATTGGTAAATGGCGGACTGATATTTGTCGTTCCCGAATTCGACGGGCTGGCCGTTGGAGGCGTAGACCCATTCCCCGGCTTCATTGCGGGTGGTGCCGTCATAGAACCAGCCGGTCATGGAACTGTGGAATTCCGTGGAGCCGTCGATTGTCACATCGTCACGGTCCCAGAAAAGTTCGGGATCCCGACCCTCCGGCAGGGTAAAGCCCTCGACCCGGAAGAACAGATCGGCGCCGTAACTATCCACAATGGACTGCACCGCCGTAATGGTGATGCCCTGATCGGTGGCGCTGAGCACCTCGCCGGGGGCTACCTCCTTCTGCTTGTCCTCCAGCATCACGGACAGGCCGCTTTTCTCTGCCTGCTCCTTGACCTGCTGGGGCGGGTTGTAGGCCGTCTGGGCGCTTCTTGACCAGCGGGTGAATACCGCCGCGCCGGTGAGTGCGCCAACGACCAGCGTGGCCGCCAGAGCCAGCAGCAGGAGCTTCTTCCCGCTCCGGCGCTGACGCGGGGCTTCGGCGGACATGAGAAGCGCCACCATGCGCTCCTTATCGTCTCCGGAAAAGTGAATGGCGTCCATGGAACGCCGCAGTTCCGATTTTACATTGTGGGTCATACGACTTGGCTCCTTTCCTCTGTCAGCAGCGCGCGCAGCTTCCGCCGCCCACGGGACAGGTACTGGGTGATGTTGGCTTCCGATTTGCCCATCACCTGGGCGATCTCCCTTGCGGAGTATTCTTCATAATAAAACAGGTACAGGGATATCCGGTATTGCTCCGGCAGCCGCTTCAGCGCGTCTAAAACTTCCGTGTCCGGCACCGGCGGCGCGGCTACCGCCGAAGCCTCATCCAGCGCCACGGTGCGCCGGAAACGGGCGCTTTTCAGGTAGTCCTTGCAGGCGTTGATGGTGGTTCGGATGATCCATGCTTTTTCGTGGTCGATGCTGTCAAATGTACAATCGTTGGTAAGATATTTCAGAAAGACAGTCTGGCAGATATCCTCTGCGTCGCAGGTCTGTTTTAAGTAGCTGTAGCTGATACGCAGGATCGTATCCGCGTAAAGGTCTACCAGCCGTCTGGCGTGAAATTCATCCATCAATGTGTCACCGTCCTTATGTCTTTTAGAGGCCTCTGACCATAATACGAATTGGCGGCGGGAATCCTGACAGCATTATATCACAAAAATGCGGAATGCCCAATAATTTGGCATTCCGCATTCCGGCTATTGATGCTGATACTTCCGTTTCGTGGCCATCCCACCGCGGATGTGGCGCTCCCGTTTGTTTTCGTCCAGAATTTCCCTAACCTGGAGGTATAGTGCATAGTTGTACTGCTTCAGCCGCTGGGTCAGGTCCTTATGCACCGTGGATTTGGAAATGCCGAGGTGCCGGGCGGCGGCCCGGACGGTGGCACCGGTTTCGATCATGTACACAGCCGCTTCACAGGCTCGCTTCTCAATGGTGTCTGTCATATGCTACCCCTCCGATGCTGTGTGCTACGCATCATCCATATGCGCCCAAAAGAATAAATATGCCGCTCCGGCAAAGCTTTCGCCGGACATTTACTGGACATTTATAAATTTTTGCGGTATACTAAGCAAAAAGGGGGTATTGAAAATGCAGATAGACAAAAAGCTGCTGCGCAGGCTGTTCCTTCTGGCGGCGGGGTGTCTCGTCTTTGCGTGGATTTTGCTGGATACGCCGCAGGCAAGCAATGCGGCAAAGTCGGTATGGAATCTGATATCGCCATTTGTGGCGGGGGCAGTCATCGCCTTCGTGTTCAACGTACCGATGCGCGCCATTGAGCGGCAGCTGGACGGCATTCACAGGCAGGGGCTGCGAAGGGTGCTGTCCGTTGTGCTGACCATTGCGGCCTTGGCGCTGGTCATCATGTTTGTGGTGGAAATGCTGGCGCCCCAGATTCAGGTGACGGTTGCCGCCCTGACGGAGCGCATCCCTACCTTTATTGAGCAGACGTCGGCAAAGCTGATGCAGCTGATGGACGACAATCCGGACATGAAGGCCTGGATCATGGAGGCTGCCGATCTGGAAAGTCTGGAATGGACGAAAATATTGAAGGATTCCATGGGCTTTCTGGGCAACCAGATATCCACGGTGATGGGCAGCGCGGTGAATGTGATTGGCAGCGTGACCAGTGGTATTGTGAATCTGGTAGTCAGCATCGCCTTTGCCATTTACTGTCTGGCGCGGAAGGAAATTCTGGCGCGGCAGGGGCGGAGAATTCTCTATTCCATTCTCCCGGAAAAAACCGGCGATGAGATCATCCGCATCATGCGCCTGACCAACAGCACCTTCTCCAACTTCATTTCCGGGCAGTGCCTGGAGGCCTGCATTCTGGGCTGCCTGTTCGCCGTGACCATGGCGATTTTCCGGATGCCCTACATTCCTCTGGTCAGCGTCATCATCGCGGTGACGGCGCTGGTGCCGGTGGTGGGCGCGTTCGTTGGCTGCGTGGTGGGCGCGTTCTTCATTCTGGTGGACAATCCTTTGCAGGCGCTGACCTTCGTGGCGATGTTCCTGATTTTGCAGCAGCTGGAAAACAACCTGATCTACCCCAGAGTGGTGGGAACCTCCATCGGCCTGCCCGGTATGTGGGTGCTGGTGGCGGTCACCATCGGCGGCGAGCTGATGGGCGTATTCGGTATGCTGCTGATGATCCCGCTGGCGTCGGTGCTGTACACCCTGGCACGGGAGTTTACGGACAAGCGCCTTGCCCAGCGGAACATCCCGGAGGAAAAGCTGCAAGACCACCCGCCGGAGCTGCAATCCCGGTTCAAGCAGAACCGGGAACGGAAAAAACGCCGCCGTTTGCAAAAAATGAAGGAACAGTTTCTGAAAAAACAGAAGGAAAAAGAAGATCAATAAATAATTCGGGAGGGGCGTCAGCCCCTCCCGAAAACTTTTTACTTGATAACCCGGACTTTCAGAACGCCGTCGATCTGCTTCAGGTGCTCCACCGCATCCGCAGAGGGGTGGCGGTCAAGATCCAGCATGGTGTAGGCGTATTCACCCCGGCTCTTGTTCACCAGACCGTCAATGTTGATGTTCTCACCGGCAATGGCGGCGGTGAACCGCCCCAGAGAGTTGGGGATGTTCCGGTGCAGCAGGGTGATGCGCCCCTCGGCGCGGCAGATGCCCATGTCGCAGTTGGGATAGTTCACGGAATTTTTGATGTTGCCGTTTTCCAAGTAGTCCATCAGCTCCTGCACGGCCATCTTGGCGCAGTTGTCCTCGGATTCCTCCGTGGAAGCGCCCAGATGGGGGATGGCGATGCAGCCGGGCATGTTGGCGGTTTTCCCGTTGGGGAAGTCGGTGACGTACCGGGCGACCTTGCCGGAGGCCAGCGCTGCCGCCATGGCGTCGTCGTCCACCAGCAGGTCACGGGCGAAGTTCAGGACAATGACCCCGTCCTTCATCTTGGCGAGAGCCTCGGCGTTAATCATGCCCCGGGTGTCGTCCAGCAGGGGGGTGTGGAGGGAAATGATGTCGCACTTGGAATAGATTTCATCCCGGCTGTTGACCCGGACGATGTGGCTGTCTAAGTGCCATGCCGCCTCAATGGAGATGAAGGGGTCGCAGCCGTAAACGGTCATTCCCAAATTTCTGGCGGCGTTGGCCAGAGGGCCGCCCACCGCACCCAGGCCGATGACGCCCAGTTTTTTGTGGCGGATTTCATGACCGGCGAATTTGGACTTGCCCTTTTCCACCAGCTTGGCGATATCGGGGTCGTCCTTGACGGCCTGCACCCAGTTGATGCCGCCCACCACGTCCCGGCTGCTCAGAAGCATACCGCACAGCGCCAGCTCCATCACGGAATTGGCGTTGGCGCCGGGGGTGTTGAACACCACGACGCCCGCTTCGGCGCAGTCGGACAGGGGAATGTTGTTGACGCCGGCACCGGCGCGGGCGACGGCCAGAAGGCTTTCCGGCAGAGCCACATTGTGCATGTCGGCGGAGCGCACCAGCACGCCGTCGGCCTGGTTCCGGTCGTCCGTGATGGTGTAGTTATCCGTCAGAAGGGCGGTGCCCTTGGGGGATATCTTATTTAAGCAATGAATGTGATACATAATTGTCCTCTTTTCAGCGATTTTCCTTCTCGAACTGCTCCATGAACTGCACCAGCCTGACGACGCCCTCCATGGGCATGGCGTTGTAGATGCTGGCGCGCATACCGCCGACGGTGCGGTGTCCCTTCAGACTGACGAAGCCCGCGGCCTCCGCCGCCTTGACAAATTTTGCGTCCAGCTCCGCATTTCCGGTGACGAAGGGGACGTTCATGAGAGAACGGTCTTTTTTCACCACGGTGCCGTGGAAGAGCCGGCTGGCATCCAGAAAATCATAGAGAACCTTGGCCTTTGCCACGTTGCGCTCCCGGATGGCTTCCAGACCGCCCATGGACAATAGCCACTGAAACACCTTGCCGCAGATGTAAATACCGTAGGCGGGAGGCGTGTTGTACATGGAGCCGTTGTCCGCGTGGGTCTTGTAGCGGAGCATGGTGGGGGTGCCGGGGAGCACGTCCTCGGTGATCAGGTCTTCCCGGATGACGGCGATGACCACGCCGGCGGGGCCGATGTTCTTCTGCACGCCGCCGTAGAGCATTCCGTACTTGGCCACGTCCACCGGCTCGGACAGAAAGCAGGAGGAAACGTCGGAAATGAGGGGCTTACCCTTGGTGTTGGGCAGCTGCCAGAATTTGGTGCCGTAAATAGTGTTGTTTTCGCAGATGTAGACATAGTCCGCGTTCTCGTCAATGGGCAGGTCGGAGCAGTCGGGGATATAGGAGAAGGTCTTGTCGGCGGAGGAGGCCACCGCGTTGGCGGTGCCGTACATTTTGGCCTCCTGCCATGCCTTTTTCGCCCACTGGCCGGTGATGATGTAATCGGCGACTTTATTCTTCATCAAATTCATCGGCACCATGGCGAACTGCTGGCTTGCGCCGCCCTGCATGAACAGGACTTTATAGTTGTCGGGGATTCCCATGAGGGTGCGAAGGTCAGCCTCCGCCTGGTCGATGATGGCCTGATAGGTTTTGGAACGGTGGCTCATTTCCATGACGGACATGCCGGTTCCCCGGTAATCCAGCATTTCAGCGGCGGCTTCCTGCAAAACGCTTTCCGGCAGAACTGCGGGGCCTGCGGAAAAATTATAGACTCTGGACATTGTTTTTTCCTCCCTTAAACCGGCTTGCTCAGCAGCCGCTCAATGAGCCTGTAGCCGTTCGGCTCAAAATTGCCGGTGGCTTCCGCTTCGGCTTCGGTGTATTTTTGGATGGATTTGCGCTGGCGGGTGCTGTCGTACAGCACGTAGGGTACCGGGTCGCCGGTGTGGGTACGCAGACGGATGGGGGTGGGATGGTCGGGAAGCACCAGCATCCGGAAATCCTCTCCCGCGTCCTCCATAGCCTTCTTCACCGGGGCAATGAGACGGCGGTCAAGATATTCGATGGACCGGATTTTCTCTTTCAGCAGTCCCTGATGACCCATTTCGTCCGGGGCTTCCACGTGGACATAGACAAAATCGCAGCCGTCTTTGGTCAGAGCGTCGATGGCGGCCTGCGCCTTGCCCTCAAAATTCGTGTCGATGGAGCCGGTAGCACCCGGAACCTGATAAACCTTCATCCCTGCGCCCACGGCAATGCCCTTGAGCAGGTCTACGGCGGACACCATAGCGCCCTTCAGGCCGGTTTTCTCAGTAAAGTTTTGCAGGGAGGGCTTTGTTCCAGCGCCCCAGAACCAGAGGGAATTGGCCTTGTTCTTGCCCTTGGCCGCCCGCTCCAGATTCAGGGGGTGGGTGTTCAGAATGGCAAAGCTCTTTTCCATCATGGAGCGCAGCTTGGGTTCCTGAGGAAGATAGGGGCCGATGACGTGGGTCAGATGGTCGTGAGGCGGCTCCAGCTGGGGCATAGTGCCGTTTTTCCAGATGGTGATGTGGCGGTAGCTGGTGCCAGTGTAATACTGAAATTCGTCGCTGTTGAAATTTTCCCGGATGGCGTCCATCAAAATGTCCGCGTCGGCGGTGGAGATTTCGCCGGAGCTGTGGTCAAGAATGGTCTTTTCGGCGTAGGGCTCTTCCTCGGTCAGCGTTACGATGTTGCAGCGCAGAACGATGTCCGTCGGCTCCATGGCGACGCCGACACTCAGTGCTTCCAGGGGAGATCGTCCTGAGTAACAGACGGCGGGATTGTAGCCCAGAACGGACAGATTGGCCACGTCACTGCCGGGAGCCATCCCGGCGGGGACGTTCTGCACCATGCCCATTTCGCCCTTGGATGCCAGTTCATCCATTACGGGCGTTTCCGCGCAGGCAAGGGGTGTTTTTCCGCCCAGTGCGTCGATGGGTTCGTCGGCCATCCCATCCCCCAGAATCACGATGTATTTCATAACCTCTCTCCTTTGATACACCGTCCATATTATGGAGACAAATGTATATTATTCCTACTATGATACCATTGATCCCTTGAGAATACAATATGAAATAATGCCAGAAAATGTGATGAATTTTTCGAATTTGGTGGACAAATTGTCACATCCTGCAAATCGGGGACAGCTGGTTTTTATTGAGGATAGACAAATATATGTGATAGAATATGCAAAATCCGAGCCTGAAACAGGCTCGGATGTGGGGGAAAGGGTCAATTCAGATTCAGCTTTTTGTCCACCAGGAAGTACATGAGGATATACCCGACAACTGCGAGGATGAGATTGACGATTGCCAGAAGACCCAGCAGGCTGTCGGGACTTTCTGCCAGCTTTACCATGCTGACGCCGGTAAAGGTAAGATCGACGACGTGCAGGATGTAATAGAAGGCGACGGCGGCGAGAATCTTGTGCTTTTTGGCAACGAGGGAGCCGATGGTCACGGCAAGCATAATGAGAATCAGCTCATTGGAAAAAGCGACGATTGCGTTCACAAGGAGAAGCCCGAAGGCCTGAAGCACATCCGCCTGGGTGAACCGCGCCCAGAGTTCGGGAAACTCCTGCCACAGAACGTGGATGCCCTCCCGAAGATCTTTAAAATCCGGCACGACGCACAGCCCCATCAGAATCAGGCCAATGACACTGACGGCGGCCACGGCAATCAGGTTGACGGCGCTGGTGAGGAAGCTGGAAAGCAGCACCTGATGGGTGGTGACGGGGAGGGTGAAGGTCAGATAGCCTTCATCGGTAAAGCGGCTGCGGTAGAAGCGGACGATCTGCACGATCAGCGCCGCCACACCGCAGACGATGAAGAACAGCACGGCCGCGGTAATGGCCAGCGTACACAAAATCTCCAGCCACTCCTTCGGAGCGCTGGCACCCACCAGATACCGGATGGCGACGCCACCCAGCAGCCCGGCGCCCACCAGACTCAGGCACAGAATGCCCAGCACGTTCCAAGTGGAACGGAATTCCATTTTCAGCAATTTGGCAAACATTTGAATACCTCCCGGAACAGTTCATCCAGCGACTTGCCGGTCTCCTCCCGCACGGCGTCCACGTTTCCGCCCTGCAAAATGCGGCCTTGGTACAGGAACAGATACTCGTCCAGTACCCGTTCCACGTCGGCAATCAGGTGGGTGGAGATCAGCACCGTGGCGCTGGGGTCATAATTGGTGATGATGGTGTTGAGAATGTAATCCCGGGCGGCGGGATCGACGCCGCCGATGGGTTCGTCCAGCAGGTACAGCTTCGCCCGGCGGGACATCACCAGAACCAGCTGAACCTTCTCCTGGTTGCCCTTGGACAGAGACTTAAATTTGGCGCTCAGGGAAATGTTCAGCGCAGAGAGCATTTCCTCCGCCCGGGTGCGGTCGAAGTCCGCGTAAAAATCCTGAAAGAAATCCAGCTGCTGCTCCACCCGAACCTGACGGCTGAAATAGGGGCGGTCAGGGAGATACGAGACCATGGCCTTCGTGGCCGTGCCGATTTTTTCGCCGCAAACGGTAATCTCTCCCGCCGTGGGGGTCAGAAGACCTGCGGCCAGCTTGATGAAGGTGGTCTTTCCGCTGCCGTTGGGGCCGAGAAGACCGACGATTTTTCCCTGGGGCAGATTCATGTCCAGGTTATCCAAGGCCAGCGTGCTGTGATAGCGCATGGTAAGACCGCTGGCGGTCAGAACGTTTTGTTCCAATGTGATTCCTCCTTGTTCTTTTCCAGACCCAGCAAAAGCTGTGCCGCCTGAGTCGGCGTTACGCCGAAGGTCAAAAATTTTTCGGCACATTCCCGGGCAAGTTCCTCCAGGGTCTGCTCTCGCATGGCGACGAGCACGGCTTCGTCCTGGGTGACGCTGCGCCCGCTGGTGCCGCCGCTGACGAGAAGACCCTCCCGTTCCAGCTCCGTCAGGGCGCGCTGCATGGTATTTGGGTTTACCTGCGCCTGGGCGGCCAAGTCCCGGACGGAGGGAACCTTTCCTCCCGGTGGCAGCTCACCTTTCAGAATCGCACCGCGGATCGCTGCCATGATCTGCTGATATACCGGACGGTCACCGGCAAATTTCCAGTTCATAGACACCTCCTGATTTGTACTACTGTATTAGTGCATTAATACAATAACACAGCGATAAGGAATTGTCAACCCCTTTTTTTTCAAAAGGCAAAAAAAGCTTCCCGGCCGAAGCCGGGAAGCCGATATTGGATTATTCCGCTGCGCTGGCCTGCCTTCGGTACACGACGAAGAAGGCAATCAGCTGAGCGATGAAGGTAATGATCCAGGAGACGGTATAGGAAAAATACAGGCATTGGGGCGTGTGGAATTCGGGAATCTGGAAAATGGTATAAATCCAGACAATGCGCAATCCGCAGACACCGAGGATGGAGATCAGCATGGGGACGAAGGACGCGCCGATGCCCCGAAGCGCGCCGGTGGTCACGTCCATCAGGCCGCATAAGAAATAGGGCAGGCAGATGAAGGCCAGCCGAATCAGACCGTAGGAAATGGCTTCGGCAGAGTCGGTGATGTAAATGGAGAGCAGGGAGGGACCAAGCGCGTAGGCCAGCGACCCAAGAACCAACCCCACCACCGTAACGCAGCCCAGGCAAATCCACAGGGTCTGACGAACCCGGCGGTATTGCCGCGCGCCGGCGTTCTGCCCGGCAAAATTGACTGCGGACTGCTGAAACGCATTGAGGCAGACGTAGACGAAGCCCTCGATGTTGCTGGACGCCGCGTTGCCGGACATGAACACGTCGCCGAAGGAGTTTACCGACGACTGAATGAGAACATTGGAAATGGAGAACAGCGCGCTTTGGATGCCTGCGGGCAGGCCGATGCGGAGAATCTTCTCCAGCTGCGGCTTGTAAAAGCGCATTCTGCTGAGATACAGCTTGCAGGCGTCGGTTCTGCGCATCAGGGCGATGACCACCAGCACGGCAGAAAGCGCCTGAGAAATGATGGTCGCCAGCGCCACACCGGCCACGTTCATATGGAACCGGATGACAAAAACCAGGTTTAGAACCACATTCAGGACACCTGCGAACAGCAGGAAAATCAGCGGGCTTTTGGTGTCTCCGGCGGCGCGGAGAATGGCGGCGCAGAAATTGTACACCATGTTGAAGGTAACGCCGCCGAAAATGATCCGCATGTAAATGGAGGAGAGGGGCAGCACGCTGTCGGGGGTTCCCATCATGGCAAGAAAAGTTTCGGAATAGGAGACGCCGATCACAGTCAGAACCACGCCGCTTATGATGGCGGTGGGCAGTGTGGTATGTACCGTGCAGTGAACGACCTGATCCTCCCGACTGCCAAGACCATGGGCGACGGCCACGCCTGCGCCTACGGACAGACCGATGAAGAAGTTGACGAGCAGACTGGTAATGGCACCGGTGGCGCCCACTGCGGCGACGGACACGCTGCCGCAGAACTGCCCCACCACCACGAGATCAGCCGCGTTGAACAGCAGCTGCAGAAGACTGGTCAGAATAATGGGGATGGTATATTGGATGATGTTCGGAAACAGCGGCCCTTCCAGCATGTTTCTGTTCGTCTTATTCAAAAAGGCACCTTCTTTCTATTAGCAGAGACATTATAGCGATTTTTGGGGAAAATGCAAGATGAAAATTTGAAATTTTCCGGAAAATCAAGGTTATTGCCCATTGGGAAGATGCTCGCAGGATTCCTGATTGAAAGCGATGGGGTCAAAGGTGATGACGGTGTGGTAGATCTTGCCCTCCCGGGTGCGCAGCGCTTCCTCAAGCCTGGACTGAATGTCCTGCTTCGTGAGCTTGATATCCTGGGGGACGGCGATGTCAAAAATGAGATTGGTGTGTCCGCCGCCGGGAACCATGCGGAAATCGTGGGTTTTCAGCCGGGAATCCATTTCGGCGAGAAGGTCGTCCACAAGAATGTGAAGTCGGGTCAGCTCCGGGTCGTCCGTCACCACGGGGTCGTAGTGGATGACCAGATGGATGTTGTGGCTTTTCAGGCACTCCCGCTCCATGTCGTCGATCAGCTCGTGGCAGCGCATGGGGTCTTCCTTGGAGTCCATTTCCACATGGATGGTGGCAAAGCGCTGGCCGGGACCGTAGTCGTGAACCATCAGGTCGTGATACCCCAAAACCTTGGGCTGGGCGCTGATGTAGTCCACAATACGCGCTTGAAGCTCAGGGGACGCGGCTTCCCCCAAAAGGGGGCTGATGGTCTCCTTTGCCAGCTTTGCGCCGCTGTAGAGAATGAACAGCGACACGGCCAGACCCGCAAAGCCGTCGATGGACGCCCCGGAAACGGCCTCGATGGCAGCGGCCAGCAGAACGGCAGCGGTGGTGACAATGTCGTTGCGGCTGTCCTCGGAGGTGGCAAACAAAGTGGTGGAGTTGATTTTTTTGCCCAGCGCCCGGTTGAACAGGCACAGCCACAGCTTGACGGCGATGGACAGCACCAGCACCGCCGCCAACGGGGCGGAGAAGGCCACCGGCACCGGGGATAGAATTTTTTCCACGGAGGTTTTTGCCAGCTCAAAGCCGATAATGACGATCATGGCGGAGACCACCAGACCGGACAGGTATTCAAACCGGGCGTGGCCGTAGGGATGTTCCGCGTCGGCGGGCTGCTCGGCAAGCTTGAAGCCCACCAGCGTCACGATGGAGCTGGCCGCGTCGGACAGGTTGTTCATGGCGTCGGCGGTGATGGAAACAGAGCCGGACAGGGTGCCGATGATGACCTTCCCCAGAAAAAGGAAAAAATTGCAGAGAATGCCCACGACCCCGGACAGAGTACCCACAGCGGCGCGCACCTTGGGATCGCTGACCTGGTCGGCGTTTTTAACAAAGAGACGGAGCAAAAATTGTGTCATAATCCGGCCTCCTACAGAAAGTCCGTACATTCTATCACAGATTCTGGAAAAAAGAAAGGGCATTTTACGCTTAAATTCAGCGAAAAACCTCCCGGATACCGTTTCGGGGTATCCGGGAGCAATGGTATATGTGGATTTTACAGCCAGGGGCATTCAGCGCAAGCTGCTTCAATCGGCGGAACCCGGCAGGGGGGCGGCCTTCTCTGAAGAATCCTGCGGCATCAGTTGAATCTGCTCCTGGACAGCAGTCATAAGCTTATCGATATGTGCATCCATCAGACTGGCCGCCTGGGTGGAATCACCTGCGGCAATTGCGTTGGAAATATCCTCGTGCTCTACGACGTAGATGTCTCCGCGCTCCCGCGTAATCAGGGTATCAATCTGTCCTTCGATATTGCGTTCCTCGAAAATCAGCATATCCAGCATGGTTTTCATAAAACGGTTATGGCTGATTTGCGCAACGAGGGAATGAAATTCCAGCGCGGGATCGGTGGGATCCTTATTTTCCGCAACATAGCGGTAATGGGTCATGACCACTTGCTGCAAAAGAAGAAGATCCTCTTTGGTGGCTCTTTCGGCGGCAAGTCTGGCGGCTGCTACCTCAAGTACCTTCCTTGCCTGAATCAGATCCACCAGCTGGGAATAGTGATCCACCCGCATGGCCTGAGTGGATTCGGTATGAACCAGTGCGCGCGCCACATCGTCCGACAGCTTATTCAGCCACTGCTGTCCGTAGTCGGTAAGCACACGGCCCTTGTTGCTTTTCTGCGCCGTAAGCCCCTTATAATCCAATTCCTTCAGATACCGTCCCACAGTAGCCGTGCCGCAATATATTCCAACCTTTTTCAGTTCTTCCTTTAGGCTCCAGGCACCAACCGGTGCGCCGGTTTTGCTGATGATTTGTGCAATCAAAAAAATCGATGCCTCATTTTCGGTCGGAAATATGCCGGTTTTCATGATGCGCTGCTTCTCGTCCATAGCCTGACCCACTCTCTTCTCCAATATTCCAATCACCTACTTATATTAATTATAGCACATAGAAAAACTAAGAATCAATACAAAATGCCAAATTGTTGCGTAATTCTATACGAGTTTTTAATAAAACGCTTAAAAGCACTATATCCGCCCGCAGAATTGCGGTTGGCGGCATCGCTGCCAAAAACGAAGCCATACTGAGCTCCATGCCCTTCGGACAATTAAAACCTTCTCTAAAGATCTTATATTGGAGTCCGGCATCAGAAATAGTATTATCCCTGCTCTTCAAGCCACTTGGCATATTGTGCGATTCCGTCCTCAAGCGTTACCTTCGGCCTCCAGCCAAAGTCCGCGAAAGCACGACGCATATCCATGGCGCCAAGATTGTCATAGCCCAGTGTTCCGCTGCCGACTTGAATCGTGGCATTCGGATACAGCTTTTGGACACACGCAATAACCCGGCTATACGGAACGTTTTCTCCGCCGCCTATATTGTATTCCGTGTGCGGCAGCTTCTTGGCCATAGCAATGGTGGCGATGGCGTCCACGCAGTCATCCACATAAATGTAATCCATCATCTGCTCCGCACCGTGCTCCAGATGCACGGAACCGTTGCGGATGCACCCATCCAGAAGCAGTTGAATCGGACACTCTAGCTTGCGCCCCGGCCCGTAAACAAACCCAACGCGAAGCGAGGCGCTGTCCAGCCCATAATTGCGCACAAGCTCCTCACAGGCAACCTTACTGGCGCCATACGGGCTTTCTCCGTGCAGCGGAACGGTTTCCGGAACTGTATCCAGCGAGACACTGCCGTATACGGCGCCGGAGCTGATGTAGATGTAGCGCCGGACACCAAAATTCCGTGCGGCTTCCAGCGAGACTAGGGTACCGGTAACATTGGTGCGGTAAATACGGTAGGGATTGTCCAGAAACAGCTTGGGATGCGAAACGGCGGCGTTATGTATAATCCGATCCACCGGATGCTCGTGCAGAACCTGGTTCAGGGTGCCATATTCCGTCACGTCGCCCTGATAGTATACGCAGCCGTCGACCCTTGCCGCGGGAGCATGTCCGCTGTAAACAATTACCTGTTCGCCCATTTCGGCCAGATGACGAACAAGACGAGTGCCAACCAGGCCGTTTCCGCCAATCAATAGTGTTGCCATTAGGAAAACAATCCTTTCTAAAAATCAGATATTTAGGAGGCTCTGAATAAATCGTCTTGGGCTGTCGGAAGAAGAGAACCTCTCACAGCCCTTGGCCAGTTCATCAAAGCTCGGGTGTCAAAGCTCCGAATTTCTTTTGTAGGAAATCCCAGGTTCTGCTGGGAAGAACCGCGTGAGCTCCTCGTATGCCGTTTACCAGCTGGGTGACCCGGACATCTCCACAGACACTACATAGGGTGATACAGTCTTCCAGCGGCAGGGAAAAGCACAAGCGCAGCAGCTGATACATGTGCTGCAGAGCCTCATAGGCGGCTGCGGTCAAATCCTTAGAGAAGCCGAAGGTAACAATCCCGTCGGCAGTTCTTGCGACCGGGCTTTCCATGAAGCCGGGATGGGCGCTCAGACGCAGACGGATATTTTGAAACGGGCATTCAACTGCGGTACCGCCGGATTCACCGTCTCCCTGGGCGGCGTGGCCGTCGCCGACCGAGAAAAGCCCTCCTTCATGGAAGCAGGGAAGGTACACAACCGACCCGGGGCCAAGCAGCCGGCAGTCAAGATTGCCGCCGTGATTTGCGGGAATGTGGGTGTCCGCGCGTCCGCTTTTGGGGGCTACGGCCAGAATGCCGGGAAAGGGCGAGACCGGAACCCGCAGTCCGCCGGGACTCGTGCAGAAGCCGTCCCGGATATCCCAGACCTGGAAATATTCTTTGCCGGTATACCCCAGGCGTTGCAGATGATCCTTATCCCCGATGCCGACAGAGCTCCAGCCCCAGTCGGCTGTCTCAATTGCGCCGATCTCAACCCGCAGAGCCATCCCGGGAAGCAAACCGCGGACATAAACAGGCCCACACAGCGCCTGCCCATCGTCCAGACCCGGACGGCGCGGGAAGAATGGCGCGTTATGGGAGATAGGGTCGGGGCGGGAAACGCGCCAATCCGCCTCCAGAGTTTCTATGTTAAGAAGGTCGCCGGAGTCGATCACAAGAGCCGGTGCAAGCTCTGCACTCAGGCTTCCGTGCAGGGTTTCACGTCCGGGCTTTAGCCAGTGCTCCTGCATGGCGGTTACGTCTCCACGACGGCAAAGGCTCGTACCGGAGATCCTGTGCCTTTGTCCAGAAGCAGGGGAACGCCATAAAACTGGAACTCGCCCTTGCCGATCAGTGCGGTCAGATTGACCAGCCACTCGTAATGGGTAAGCCCAAGATCCCGGCAGGCGCGGTGGCTTGGGAAGAGCTTGGTATCCATGATATCGGTGGAGGGACCCTCTACACCATGAATTTTTGAACCATGATCGGCCAGCCATTTTACGGCCTCCGGGCTGATCTCAATATTCTGGGTCAGAACCTGGGGATCAGGATAGTACTTTTCATGCAGACCGGTTGCAAAAAGCACGATGTGACCGTCAATTTTGACACCGGCCTCTTTCTGCGCGCGCTCCATATCCTCTGCGGTAACTTTTCCGCGCTCCGGAATGCTGCGCATATCCAGACAAACGGCCTTTCCGAAAAAGAGGGAGAGCGGCATTTCGTCGATGGTTGCTCCGTCCGGGCGCATGTGATAATAGGAGTCCACATGCGTACCTACATGTTCTACAATGGACAGGTAATTGTAAGAGGAAGTGATCGGATCCTCCGGCGTGCCGTTGTGCATTTCAATCGACTTCTCGTGGGTCATAGCCTTGATGTATACCGGCCTCGGGAAACAATCCGGTGCAAGCATATTATTCTCAATGCGCAGAGTTAAATCAATGATTTGCTGAGACATTTTTTGAAGCTCCTTTCAAATATTGGTGTGCAAAGAGGAAAAACTGAGCAAATATATGCTCATCAATAATGAGTAGCAGGATGAACTAAGAATAGCCCAGAAAAAAGCAATAGTCAAGTGCTTTTCAAAAAATAAAAATGAAAAATAGCATTTTCAACAAAAAATAGGGTGGAAAATATGGTAAATAGGTACATTGACAAAGAGAGGTGCCTATGATATGCTCATAGCAGCTCATCAATGATGATTAGTGAGGAGGAAGAATATGTGCAATTCATCCGATCCGGCACTGATGCCGGCAAGGGTGTATGTCCGACCGGATGAGGAACGCTTCCGTGACACCTTCCGCAGATGGCAGGGCATCCCCTCCATTGAAGTTACTCCCAAGGGTCGGGTATTCGTGGATTTTTACACCGGCCAGGCAGCGGAGAAGGGCGGTAATTTCCTGATGCTCTGCGTCAGTGAGGACGGAGGTAAAACCTTCCGCTCCGGCGAGCTGGTCGTGGAGCACCCGGATCCAACATGCAGAATCTATGACCCCGGACTTTGGATTTCCCCCAAGGGAGAATTGTGGGTGACCTACAATCAGACACGCGGTTTTAACGATTGCAGGAACGGTGTCTGGGCAGTCATCTGTGACAATCCGGACGCAGACGAACTGCGTTGGACGAAGCCACGCAGAATCGCCAACGGTATTATGATGAATAAGCCGCTGGTAACGTCAAAGGGGGAATGGCTGTTTCCCTGCGCGATCTGGCGGGATGAATGCGGTGCGTTTCCCACCGAACGTCATGGCCTGGAGGCTGAGCAGTTCCCCAATGTCTACGTATCGACAGATCAGGGAGAGCATATTACCTTGCGCGGTCATGGCGACGTACCCAACCGGAGCTTCGATGAGCATATGCTCGTTGAAAAAAAGGACGGATCCCTTTGGATGCTGGTGCGTACCTTTGACGGCATAGGAGAATGCTTCTCCTATGATGGCGGAGTAACCTGGACGCCGGGGCGGAAATCCCATATTGAAGGACCCTGCTCCCGCTTCCATATCCGGCGACTGCGCTCGGGACGTCTTCTGATGATCAATCACGCCAATTTCCGGGAGCGCATTGACCTGGAAAACATCATGGCTCAGGGGAATGTCAAGAGCTGGCGCGGCAGGACGAACCTGACGGCAATGCTCAGCGAGGACGACGGTGCCACCTGGCCCTACGCTCTTTTACTGGATGAACGCAACGATGCCGCCTATCCGGACGCAAAGGAAGGGGAGGACGGGTACATTTACGTGACCTACGACTGGGAACGGGTGAGACAGCGGGAGATTTTGATGGCAAAATTTACCGAGCAGGATGTTCTGAACGGCACCCTGAGCAGCCCGAATGGAGCACTGAGGATCCTGGTTAACAAAGCTTTGGGACAGCCGGATGTGGAATGACGGCCGCCACAATAAGAAAGAGAGCCGCGTGAAGGAGGTGTTACGGCAGACAGCGGCAGAGATACAGATAAAATTCATTTAAAGAAAATACAACAGAACAACTGGAGGAAATCACGATGAAAAAAGTATTGGCAGTTCTTTTGGTACTGGCGATGGCAATGTCCATGGTAGCCTGCGGCACTTCCACCGCCCCTTCCGAGACAAGCACTCCCGCAAAGGACAACCCCGCGACGTCCGCACAGACGGATGCCAGTAACGCCGCAGCCGGCAAAAAGGCTGCAATGATCACGGCGCAGCCCCTTGGCGATCAGGGCGTGACGGACGACACCTACAGTGGCTTCATCAAAGGCTGTGAGGAATTCGGATACGAGCCGACTGTCGTAGAGGTACAGGCGGGCGAGTATGAAGAGACGCTCCGTTCGCTTTGCCAGGAAGGCTATGACATCATCATGCCCTGTTGGTCTGCGCTGGAGGATGCCTGTGCAAGAGTTTCTGCGGAGTATCCTGACAGTGAGTTTATCATGGTGTTCAGTGAACTGAATCTTCCCAACGTAAAGGCCATGATCGGCCGTCAGTCCCAGGGCTCTTATCTGGCCGGCATCGACGCGGCTATGACCACCAAGACCGGCCACATCGCCTTCATGGGTGGCTCCGATAACCCGTCTATCAATCAGTTCCGGGCAGGCTTTGAGGCCGGCGCTCGCTCCGTGAATCCTGACATCAAGATTGAGGCCACTTGGGTCGGCAGCTTTGACGATCCCGCCAAGGGCAAGGAGCTTGCTCTGATGCTTTACGATCAGGGCGTTGACATCATCTACGTGGCGGCGGCTGCCTCCTCCACCGGTGTGTTTGATGCAGCCAAGGAAACCGGCGGCATGGTTGTCGGCTGTGACGTTGACCAGAACAACATTGTCCCCGGCCAGGTCATTGGCTCGATGATCCTGAACTACGGCAACTGGGTATATCAGGCTTTCCAGGAGCGTGAAAATGGCGGACTGAAGTTTGGCGCGTTCAAGTATGGCCTTGAGAACGACGGCATGGACCTGCTTCTGCCGGATCCTTCCGTTTACAAGACCGACGATGCCATTGCTCAGGCGGTCAGCGAAGCGCGTGATAAGATTATGAGCGGAGAGATCGAGGTGCCCGACGTCCCTGTGGACTGACGGACTGAGACAGGGGTGCTCGGAGGCAGTCTCTCGGGCGCCCCATTCTCCTTCTCTGCTGCGGGGTGCAGAGAAGGAGAGATCAAGAAAGGAGCATATTTCGCATGACGAAACTGGCAGTAGATATGCAAAAGATTACCGTGCGGTTCGGCAAGGTGATCGCAAACAACGAAGTGGACTTTCAGGCCGAATGGGGCGAGGTACACGGACTGGTGGGAGAAAACGGCGCCGGTAAAACGACGCTGATGCGGGTACTATACGGAATGTATACGCATCATGAGGGGACCATGCTCATCAACGGAGAAAAGGTAGACTTCAGCTCTCCCAAGGATGCCATAGCCAAAGGAATCGGAATGGTGCATCAGCACTTCAGCCTGGTGCCGAGCATGACGGTGGCGGAAAACGTGGTGATCGGCAGGCCGCCATACAAAAAAGGCCTGATTGATTTGAAAAAAAGTGAGCAGATCGTCGCCCAGCTCAGCGCGGAGTATGGATTGGAAATCGATCCGAAGATGCGCGTGAGCGATCTGACGGTTGGCTTGCAGCAGCGTGTAGAGATCCTTAAGGCGCTTTATCTGGGCGCGGAAATCCTGATTATGGATGAGCCTACTGCGGTGCTGACGCCACAGGAGATCAAGCAGCTTATGGAAACGCTGCGAAGCCTCAAGGAAAAGGGCAAATGTATTATTTTGATTACGCACAAGCTGGCGGAGGTTCGTATGGTAACCGACCGTATTACAGTTATGCGTGCCGGCGTTGTGACCGCAAGAGTGAACACTGCGGACACCGATGAAAAGAAAATTGCGATGATGATGGTTGGCCGTGAGGTCATCCTGGAAGTGGACAAGCAGCCGTTTCACCCGGGAGAAACGGTTTTGAGCCTGAAGAATATTTCCTGCTTTGACAGGATGGGACTGCCTGCCGTACGCGACGTATCCTTCGATGTGCATCGCGGGGAGGTAGTCGGTATTGCGGGCGTTCAGGGCAATGGGCAGTCGGAATTGGCGGATGCCGTGGCTGGGCTGCTGCCTCTGTCACACGGTGAGGTTTTCTTGAACGGCAAGCTTATGAGCGGGGGAAATGTTCCGCTGCTGTGCCGGGAAAACGGCATGGGACATATCCACGACGACCGAATCCATGTTGGCTCAGCCGCCGACCTTTCCATCCGTGACAACTTCCTGGCGGCTATGTACCGGAGCGACGCGGTGAAAAAGGGACCTTTCCTGGATTACAGAAAGGCCAATGAGATTGTCGAAGAAAATGTGAAAAAATACAAGGTTAAAATCGGCAAAATCACGGATGAGATCAGTTCCTTGTCCGGCGGCAATATGCAAAAGCTCATTATTGCGCGGGAGATGTATATGCAACCGCGGCTTTTGATCGCCAGCCAGCCGACGCGCGGCGTAGACATCGGCGCAACCGAGTTTATTTATCAGCAAATTATCCATCACCGGGATCAGGGCAATGCAGTGCTGCTGATTTCAAATGAGCTAAGCGAAATCCTTGCCCTGAGCGACCGGATATTGGTGATTTATAAAGGCAGCATTATTGGGGAACTGGATCGTGCACAGGCAACCGAGGATAAAATCGGTCTGCTGATGGCGGGAATCCGCCCAGAGACGTAATGGAAGGAGAAAGCAAATATGAATTTTGAATTCCGTCAGAGAAAAATCAAGCCGTCGATCATCGCTTTGTCGATCTGCATCGGGCTTGTCTTGGGTACGGTGTTTGTCCTTCTGGGCGGCTACAATGTTCTGGAGGTGTATTCATACCTCATTCGCGGCTCGCTTGGCAGCGTAAGCGCTCTTTCTTCTACCATTCGCTGGACAACGGCATTTCTGCTCTGCGGCGTTGCATCCGGCATTGCGTTCAAGGGCGGCATGTTTAACATGGGAACCGAGGGACAGCTGTATATGGGCGCAATTTCCGCCACCTTGGTGGGCATCTACTGCAAGGGCCTGCCGGCGATTGCACATATCCCGCTGTGTATGCTTGCCGGCATGGTGGCAGGAGCCATTTGGGCCAGTATTCCGGCTCTGCTGCGGGTTTACTGGAACACAAGCGAAATTGTTGTCACCTTGATGATGAACTATATTGCCATCAATTTTACAAGCTTCCTGGTTAAGGAATACTTCCTGACCACCGGCGTGTTTGGCGATTCGTTGACCACCGACGAATTGGCGGCTACCGCTCGGTTCCCGGTTTTCGGGGGGAGTCCCATCTCATTTGGGTTTATTCTCGGTACGCTTCTGATAATTGCCTATATTCTGTTTTTTACCAAGAGCAAGCGCGGCTTTGAGATCAAGGTTTCGGGTGTAAATCCGGATTTTGCGAAATTCAGCGGCATCAGCGTCAATAAGGTGCGTATTTCGGTTATGCTGATGAGCGGCATGGTGGCCGGTCTTGCCGGCGCCGCCGAAATCATGGGTGTGCAGGGCAGATTCCTGTCCGGCTTCTCTCCGGACTTCGGTACAAGCGGAATGCTGGTTGCGCTTTTGGGCAACAGCAGCGGTATCGGTATTTACATTTCGGCGATTTTTATGGGTATTTTGAAAGCCGGATCGCTCACACTTGAGCGCAGTGCGGGCGTCTCGCGCGCATTGGCTGTTGTAATTCAGGCACTTATCATTTGCTTTGTGTCGGTCAAAACCCTGAAAGTATTCGACTTCAAGAAAAAAGAAGGGAGTGGCAAGGAATGATTACGGCAAGTATTATCGCTCCGATTCTCCGGGTAATGACCCCCATTCTGCTGTGTGCGCTGGGGGGAGTTTACAGCGAACGATCCGGTACCGGAAACATTACCTACGAGGGCAGTATGCTGGTAGGCACCTTTACCGGTGTTGTCGGCAGCTATTTTACCGGAAGCGCCCTGGTTGGTGTCCTCTGTGCCGTTGCAGGCGGTGTCCTTGTGAATCTGTTTTACGGCATGCTGCGCATCAAAATGGGCGGTGATAATGTTGTTTGCGGATTTGCGGTGAATTCCTTCAGCGTCGGCGTAACGACATACCTGCTGCGCACGATCTTCCATACCAACGGCACTCTTTCGGATTCCCGCATCCAGGGACTTTATAAGCTCCGGATTCCCGTACTGAAGGATATCCCCATTATTAAGTACTTTGTTACAAATCAGACCCTTCTGGTTTACTTTGCGTTCCTGATGGTTTTTGTGACTGCCATTATTCTGAAGCGCACCAAGTTCGGCTTCGCCATACGTGCCTGCGGCGAAAATCCGATGGCTGCCGCTACAGTCGGCGTAAACGTCAACAGAACGCGCTGGATCTGCCTGGTCATCACCGGAATGCTCTGCGGGCTTGGCGGTGCGCAGATGGCGCTGGGAAATCTTACGCAGTTCTCCGAGGATATGGTAGGCGGCCGCGGCTTCATTGCTCTGGCGGCGGTTATCCTTTCCAAGGCAACGCCTCTTGGCGTCCTTTGCACGGCGCTTCTGTTTGGGTTTGCCGAGGCCTATGCGAATCTGCTGCAATTGACGAGCATTTCTTCCTATCTGATTCTGATGATCCCCTATGCAGCGGTTATCCTGATCCTGGTGCTGCAGCCGGAGCGGCTTAAAGAATTGAAGCGCCGGATAGGTATGCGCAGGAAGCTGCCGCAGGTATGAAAGGGGAGCCATTGCCGATGAATGACTGGACAGGAAAACGGATTCTGGTGCTGGGTGCCAGTGGCGGAATCGGCAGCTGCTGCGTAAGGCAGCTGTATGACAAGGGCGCGACGGTTCTTGCGGCGGATCTGAGTCCAAACGAGAAAATTGCTGCGGTGCCGTTCTCGCACTGCGACGTGTCGGATGCGAACTCCGTTGACGACCTCTTTTCCTTGGCAAAACAGACATTGGGCGGATTGGACGGATTTGTATATGCCTGCGGAATCGGGTCATCTGCCGGCTTGTTTGCCACATCGCTGAATCACTTTGACAGGGTGATTTCGATCAATTTGCGAGGCGCGTTTTACGCCTCACAGAAGGCGGCGGAGCAAATGGCGGCAGGCGGGAGCATTGTGCTGGTGGCTTCGCAGAAGGGACTGTGCGGTTCGACGGGAAGCCTTGCCTACAACGCATCCAAGGGCGGCATGATTATTATGGCGCGCAGCATGGCGCTTGAGCTGGGCAGCCGTGGCATTCGGGTAAACTGTGTCTGCCCCGGCCCCACGGAAACGCCGATGTTTGCACAGGACATGGCCAATCAGCCGGACGAGCAGACAGCCAGAAAAAAGGTGGCATCCAGCAACCCCCTAAATCGTATTGCCGACGCACAGCAGATTGCACCGGCCATCCTTTATGCGCTAAGTGACGATGCCTCGTTCATGACCGGCACTGAAATCGTGGTGGACGGCGGGAACATAGCCGGGGTAAGAAATATCTGACGCTTTTCTGAATAGGAGATGTGTAATCAAAATGAATAAGAAAGTATTTACCGGTGGGCAGGTTGTCCTTCCTGATAGTGTCGTTACGGCTTCACTTGTTGTCGAGGGCGAGAAGATCGCGGGGCTTCTGCTGCCGGGGATTCGACTGGGCTCAGAATATGAGGAGATTGATGTATCCGGTAAGGTTCTGATGCCCGGCGTGATAGATTCCCATGTCCATATGTGGGATCCGTCCCCGCAGAATTACCGTGAGGACTGGCGGCATGGCTCGCAGTGTGCCGCATCCGGCGGCATTACCACGATCGTTGACATGCCGCTGAGTGTTCCTCCGGTGGTAAATGAGGAGGGCTTCCGTATCAAGCATGAGCTTGCGAGCAGGGAATCCTGCGTCGATTTCGCGTTCTGGGGAGGCCTGACGCCGGGCTGTGTGGAAAATCTGGAGGAGCTGGACAAGCTCGGCTGCGTAGCGTACAAGGGCTTTATGAGCTTTGCGAATCCGGACTATCCTCAGATAACGGACGGGTACCTGGTTCGGGGAATGCGCAGGGCAGCTGCGTTTGGCGGACTGATCGGCGTACATGCGGAGAATGCCGAGGTGGCCGCATTTGGCAGCGAGGAAATGGCGGCTCATGCTGGCGCCCCCAACAGTATGCACGATGAGGCCAGACCCTGGTGGGTCGAACTGGAGGCGATTGAGCGGGCGGTGCTGTTTGCCAGAAACACCGGGGCCAGGCTCTACATCTGCCACATGACCATTCCGGAGGGCGCGCAGTTCATCAAGCAGGCGAAAATGGACGGCGTACCGGTGTATGCTGAAACCTGTCCGCACTATCTGCTCTTCGATAAGTCAATCATGGATGAAAGGGGCGCTTTTGCAAAGTGCAACCCGCCGATTCGGAGCCGCGAGCAGGTAGAGAAGCTTTGGAATTATGTCTTTGACGGCACGATTGACACGCTCGGATCGGATCATGGGCCGTATACGGACGAAGAAAAACAGAAAAACGGCAACTTCTTCCTGGAATACAGCGGATTTGGCGGTTTCGATGCCATGCTGGCTGGAATGATTACCGAAGGGGTACACAAGCGCGGTCTGCCTCTGACAACGCTAAGCCGGATCACGGCAACCAACACTGCGGCGATTATGGGACTTGCCCCCTGCAAGGGGACGCTTCTGCCCGGTGCAGATGCAGATATCGCGGTGGTTGACTTAAACGAAGACTGGATATTTGACGGAACCAAGAGCCTCTCAAAAACAAAGACTGTCAACAATCTTTACCATGGCAGCCGGATGAAGGGTCGGGTCAAGGAAACCTGGGTGCGGGGCACACGGGTGTTCCAAAATGGCCGGATTGAAGCAGCAGCCGGATATGGACGGTATATTCCGAAAAATAAGCAGAAATAATACTATTTCTTCATAAAATGATTTCATCATTTTATGAAAGCCGTTTCACGGCAGACCGCCTGGGCGGCGGTAAGAAATGTATTGACTTCGTTTTTTAGCGGCAGTGGCCGCAATCCTGCGGTCGAATAAAACGCTTTTAAGCGTTTTATTAAAAACTCGTATAATGCAAATAGGATAAGATGCGCAAGGGCGCGCTGCAGAGGGATAGTCTGCAGTGCGCCCTTTTTCTGATTCCAGCCACCGGACATGATCCGCGCCGGTGGCTATCGTTTTGCGAACGTTATTTAACAAGCACCATATCCCGACTGATGGATGCCAGATCCTTGGCGCCGCACATGGCCATGGTGTCGCTCAGCTCCGCGCCGATCTTTTCGATGTATAGCTTTACGCCTTCCTCCGCGCCGCCGTAGACCATGGGAACGAAGGGGCGGCAGATGAGTACCGCGTCGGCGCCCAGCGCCAGCGCCTTGAATACGTCCACGCCGCTGCGGATGCCGCCGTCCACGAAGATCTTTACGCCGCTGCCCTTCATGGCGTCCGCGATGTCCGCGAGGACTTCGGCGGTGGCGGCGCATTGGTCGAGAACGCGGCCGCCGTGATTGCTCACCACGATGGCAGAAGCACCGGCCTCCTTGGCTTTCAGAGCGCCGGATACGGTCATGACGCCCTTGACGATGAAGGGCTTTCCGGCCATTTTGGCGATCTCCGCCAGCTGCTCCACGGTTTTACTGCCCGCCGGGGGATTCATGTTTTTCAGGAAGGGCAGACCCGCCGCGTCAATGTCCATGGCCACGGCAAAGCAGCCGGATTCCTTGCAATAGCCCAGCTTTTCCTGAATGGTCTCCCGGTTCCAGGGCTTCACCGTGGGGATGGCTGTGCCGTAGGAGGCGGCGATGGCCTTGCAGGCGACCTTCATGACCTCACCGTTCAGCCCGTCGCCGGTGAAGGCGGCAATGCCATTGTCGGCACAGGCTTTTACGAGAATGTTGTTGTAAGCCATGTCGTCATATTTGTCGCTGTAGTGGACGGTGACGGCGCCCACGGGACCCGCGAAGAAGGGATAGCGGAAGGTTTTGCCGAACAGATTCAGAGAGGTATCCGGCGTCACATAGGGATGAATGGTGTCCATATTGACGCGGACGGCCTGCCACTTTTCGTAGTTGCGGATGGCGGTGTCGCCCACGCCCTTGGCGCCGGGGCCGGGAATGTGGTTGCCGCAGGCTTTGCCGTTGCAGACGGGGCAGGCCTTGCAGTTTTTGCTGAGAACAGCACGTGCGTTTTCAAGAACTTCCTGATAAGTCATGATGGTTTCCTCCTTGCTTGATTATATTATAGATCAATGAAAGGGGTCGAGATCAATATGCTCATCGATGCGGCACAGGAACTGCGCCAGCAGCTCGATGCAGTTTTCGATGTCGTCCATGTGGCACACCTCGCAGGGGCAGTGCATGTACCGCAGGGGCAGGGACAGCAGTGCCGTGACAACGCCGGTGCCGGTGACGTGGAGGTTGTCCGCGTCGGTGTAGGTTCTGCCCATGTAGGACTCAATCTGGAAGGGAATGTTATGCTCCTTCGCCACGGCTTTCATCAGGCCGTTGACCTTCCGGCTGCCGATGGAGCTGTTGCAGAGCACGCCGCCGCAGCCCAGCTTTACCTCGCCGGACTGCTTGGCGTCCACGCCGGGATAATCGGAGGCGAAGGTCACGTCGGTGACGATGGCGACGTCGGGACGGATGGCAGAGCCGACCCAGTGAGAACCCCGGCCGGTGGTTTCCTCGCCCACGGTGGTGGCGGCGTAAACGCCCACGGAGCAGCCCATGGCCTTTGCCCGTTTCAGGGCTTCCAGAATGATGTAGGCGCAGCCCCGGTCGTCAATGCCCCGGGCGGAGAGAAAGCCGTTGATCATTTCCCGGTGGTAGGTGTTCATGTGGACGGGGTCGCCCTCCTGCACGTATTTCCGGGCGTCGGCGGCGTCCTTCGCGCCGATGTCGATGTACAGCTCGTCCACCTTCAGGTCGGCCTTGTCCATGTCCTTGCTGCGGACGACTGCACCGTAGACGGTCTGGGCATAGCCGTGGACGGCCACCTGATGGCCGGGATAAACGCCGGGGAAAATGCCGCCGGACTTGGAAACCCGGAGCAGGCCGTCGGGCTGAATGTGGGTGACGATCAGACCGATTTCGTCAATGTGGGCGGCCAGCATCACCTTGAAGGGGGCGTCGGGGTTCAGCACGCAGACGACATTGCCGGTGTAATCGGTGATGATCTTATCGCAATGGGGGGTCATCTCGGCGATGACCTTCTTTTGCAGGGGGATTTCATGGCCGGAAACGGACATGCTGTCAAGCAGGGTGTAGAGGAACGCTTTGCTCATCTGTTTTTCTCCTTTTTTTCTTTTACTATAGCACAGAAATTGTAATTTGCAAGGCAAAAGCACGGCTTTCGAGCCGTGCTTTTGGAATTAGCCGTCGCTGAGAACGAAGTGGCAGAACCGCAGAACCTCGTACCAGTCGTCGGAGTCGAAGCAGACGAATTTGTCGTCTTTCAGTGTCGCGCCGGGGTAGAAGCTCTTGGAGTAGGCCACGTGGTGCTTGACAAAGTCGATCTCCATGTGGAAATGCTCCGGCATGGGGACGGCGCACTGCGCCGCCTTGGCGACCGCTTCCTTTGCCGCCGCTTCGATGCGCTCCACCGCCTCGTCGGGGTGCAGGGAGGTGACGCCGCCGCCCCGACCCTCGTTCACGGGGACGGTGGTGATGGCGGGAATCAGCGTTTTGGCAAAGTCGCACAGCGCCTTGTCGCCGGTGAGCAATGCCACGGGGACGCCGTAGTATCCGGCAGTGT